>OJGS01000154.1_pt1 | contig 25815 bp, 17 predicted proteins | sample 1594531 | NCBI WGS metagenome assembly OJGS01 (sample SAMN05416816, study PRJEB24817) | seawater metagenome | isolation source: Sea water | place: Canada:Atlantic | collected 2013-07 | reverse complement strand
CCGACATGGCCGCGCAGATCAACCAGGCCATGGAGCGCTTCACCCAGGCGCGCAGCCTCAGCGCCATCGTCTCGGCGCTGGACGGCATGGCGCCGACTGTCCCCAGCGCGGCGCCGACACCCTCGCCCGCCCCCGCAATCGCGCCCTCAAACGCACCGTCCACCGCGCCTTCGACCGACAGCCTCAAATCGACCCTGCTTGAACTGGTCGCCGACCGCACCGGTTACCCGCAGGACATGCTGGCGCTGGATGCCGACCTCGAAGCCGATCTGGGCATCGACTCGATCAAGCGCGTCGAGATCATCGGCGCGCTGCAAAAGGCACTCCCCGCCGACATGGCCGCGCAGATCAACCAGGCCATGGAGCGCTTCACCCAGGCGCGCAGTCTCGCCAGCATCTTGGATGCACTGACGGCCCTGCAGGCGCCGACCGACACGGTCGCGCCAAAGATCCCGGTTGCGGCGGCACCGACCGTGTCGCTCGCCGCCGCACCCGCCACGGTGCCCCGTTACGTGGTGCGTGCCACCGCGGCGCCACTGCCGTCGCGACGCGTGCGCATCACCGGCACCGCGCTGATCTTCGCCGCGCCCGACACCATCGCCGATGCGCTGATCGCGCGCCTGCGGGCCGAAGGCTTGCAGCCGCTGGCGGTGAACGAAAGTGATGCCGAAGGCCTGACCACGGCGGTGCACGCCGCCCAGCGTCTGCACGGCCCCATCCGCGCCGTGCTGCACCTCAGCGGACTTGACGCCGGCATGGGCGATGACGCCGCAGACTGGCAGGCCGGCAGCGAACGCCACCTGCTGTCGATGCTGCATCTGGCCCAGGCGCTGGGCGATGATCTCGCCGAGATTCGCCTGCTGGCCGCCTCCCGGCTCGGCGGCAGCTTCGGCCGCACCAGCGTGGGCGACGGCCCGCTGTTGGCCGGCGGTCTCAACGGCATGCTCAACTGCCTGCGACATGAGTACCCGGCTGCCGTGATGCGCGCCGTCGACTTCAACGGCCAGAGTGATGGCGAGATGGTCGCGGCCCTGTGCGATGAATTGCTGAGCGACGACACCGCACCCGAGATCGGCTATGTGGGCCGCGAACGCTATGCCGCCCGCGTCGTCGAGCAGGCCGTGAATCAGACAGTGGATCAGGCGCACACGGCGCTGACGCCCGACGCCGACTGGGTGGTGCTGGCCACCGGCGGCGCACGCGGCATTACCGCTGAGTTGCTGGAGGAAATGGCGGTGCCGGGCATGCGCCTGGTGCTGCTGGGCCGCAGCGCTGAACCCGAATCCGAGCCGGCCGCGCTGGCCGGTCTGCACACCGTCGCCCAGTTGCGCGCGCATTTGCTGGATCAGGCCAGGGCGCGCGGCGTGGCCGCCAAACCGGCGGAGATCGATCGCGGCATTGCCCGCATCCAGGCCGACCGCGAAATCCGCGCCAACCTCGCCCGACTGCGGGCTGCCGGCTGCCAGGTCGACTATCAGCCCTGTGACGTTCGCGACGAGACCGCGCTGAACGCGCTGCTGGCCGGGCTCTATGAACGCCACGGTCGTATCGACGCGGTGATTCATGGCGCCGGGGTCATCGAAGACAAGCTCATCACCGACAAGCAGGCCGACTCGTTCCGTCGCGTACTGGGCACCAAGCTCGACGCGGCGCGGGTGTTCGCCCGCACCCTGCAACCGGCCAGCCTGAAGCTGCTGTGCTTCTTCACCTCGGTCGCCGGGCGCTTCGGCAACCGCGGCCAATCGGACTATGCCGCCGCCAACGAAACCCTCAACCGTCTGGCCTGGCAGCTGCACCGCCGCTGGCCCGACACGCGGGTCATGGCCATCAACTGGGGCCCCTGGGACGCCGGCATGGCCAGCGAGGCCGTCAAGGCGGCCTTCCGCGCCCAGGGCATCGAGCCGATTCCGGTGGCCGCCGGCCGCCGTTACTTCAGGGAAGAACTGCGCTCGGGCGCCTGCGACGATGTCGAACTGGTGGTCGGTCGCGGCACCTGGAGCGCCGCCGCAACGCCCCCCGCAGCCGCATCGGCCGGTGGCGACAGCACCCCGCACCTGACCCTCATCACCCACGCACCGCGCATGGGACCGGGCGGCGCCATGACGCTGGACCACCGCTTCACCGCCGACAGCGACCCTTACCTGCTCGATCACCGCATCGACGGCAAGCTGGTGCTGCCCGCGGCGGGGGCCGCCGAATGGATGGCGCAGTTTGCCGCCGCCGCCTGGCCGGGCTGGCAGGTGAGCGAGCTGCGCGACCTGCGCCAGTTCAACGGCATCTCGCTGGAGGCCGATGGCGAGCGCTTGATCCAGCTCCGCGCCCGCGCCTCGTCGCACTCCGACGCCGGCACCCAGTCGATCACCGTTGAAATGGTCGATCCCGCACAGAAGCGCCCCTGCTATCGCGCCACCGTGTGTCTGGTGGAGCGGCTTGCAGACGCACCGGTCATCAATCTGGCGGCGGTCACCGACGCCCAGCCGGTCAACGTGGACGACGCCTACGGCCATTACCTGTTCCACGGTCCGCGCTTCCAGCTGATCAAGCGCATCGACGGCGTGTCGCTACAGGGCGTCGACGCTGCGGTGCAGGGCGCCAACGTGCAGCGCTGGCTCGACCGCGACGGCCGCTGGCTGTTCGACCCCGGTCTGCTTGATCTGCCACCGCAACTGGCCATCGTCTGGTCGCGGGTGCATCACGACATGACCGCCCTGCCCTCGGCGTTCGGCCGCGTCACCCGCTACGCCGGCGGCGATCGCAGCGGCCCGCTCAAGCTGGCCATGCGCATGCTGCCCGACGATCAGCCGCAATCGGTGCGCTACGACGCGTGGATCACCGATGCACAGGGTCGGGTGCTGGTGGCCATGGAGCGCTGCGAAGGGCACATGAGCGCCGCGCTCAACCGGCTTGCCGACAAGGCCAAACCCGGTGTCTGAACCGCTCGACATCGCCATTATCGGGATGTCCGGCGTGTATGCCGGCGCCCGCGATGTGCGGGCCTACTGGCAGAACATTCTCGACAAGCGCTACTGCGTCACCGAGGCGCCAGAAGCCTGGTCGCGCGGCGTGCTCGACGCGCAGGGCACGGCCGGCAACCGGGTCTACACCGCGCAGGGCGGCTGGCTGCACGATCTTGCGGAGTTCGACCCGCGGGAATTCGGCGTCATGCCCAACACCGTGGACGGCCGAGAGCCCGACCATTTTCTGGCGCTCAAGCAGTCCCGCGACGCGCTCAAAGACAGCGGCTATCTCGACAAGCCGTTCAACCACGAGCGCGCCGGCATCATTCTCGGGCGCGGCAACAACACCAACCGCGGCGCCGCCAACCTGATCGCCCACGGCAACGAAATTGACCAGATGGTCGACATCGTCGCCAAGGTTCGCCCCGACTTCAGCGCCACCGAGCTCGACGCCCTGCGCGAGGGCCTGCGCGCCCAGTTGCCGCCGTTCAACCCGGAAATGCTGCCGGGGCTGATTCCCAACGTGACCACCGGCGTGATTGCCAACCGCCTCGACCTGATGGGGCCCAATTGCATCGTCGATGCCGCCTGCGCCTCGTCGCTGGTGGCGCTGGAGCAGGCCTGCCGCGAGCTGCAACTGGGCCGCTGCGACCTGATGCTCTCGGGCGGCGTGCACGCCCAAACGCCGCCGCACAGCTACATGATCTTTTCGCAGATCAACGCCCTGTCACGCGAGCGCATCCGTCCGTTCGACGCTGCCGGAACCGGCACCCTGCTGGGCGAGGGCTGCGGCATCGTGGTGCTCAAGCGCCTCGACGATGCCGAGCGCGACGGCGACCGCATCTACGCCGTCATCAAGGGCATCGGCGTCGGCAGCGACGGCAAGGCCAAGGGCCTGTTCGCGCCGCGCATGGAGGGCCAGGTGGTGGCGCTGCGCCGCGCCTACGAAGGCAGCGGCATTCACCCCGACAGCATCGGCCTGATCGAAGCCCACGCCACCGGCATTCCGCTGGGCGACCGCACCGAGATCCAATCGCTGACCCAGGTGTTCGGGCCGCGACGCGGCCTGCCCAGCGTGGCGCTGGGCTCGGTGAAGAGCCAGATCAGCCACGCCATTCCCGCCTCCGGCGCCGCCAGCCTGATCAAGACCAGCCTGGCCCTGCACCACAAGGTGCTGCCGCCGATGCTCTGCGACACACCGCATCCGGCGCTGGCGCTGGAAAACACCCCGTTCTACATCAACAACCAGACGCGCCCCTGGGTACACGACCCGCGCCAGCCGCGCCGCGCCGGGGTCAATGCCTTCGGTTTCGGCGGCATCAATGCCCACGTCGTGCTTGAAGAGCACCGCCCCAAAGGCCGCGCGGTGCGCGTGCCAGTGCTGCACGCGCCCAGCAGCGGTGAGCTGGTGATGATTGCGGCGGTCGACCTGCCATCGCTGCGGGCCCGCATCGCCGCCTTGCACGCCCGCCTGGCGCTCAAGCCGGTCCCGGCGCTTGCCGCCGTTGCGGCCGCCACCGCCACCGAAGCCCAGGGCGCGCACCGGCTGGCGCTGGTGGCCAGTGACCTCGACGACCTGGCCAAAAAGCTGGCGCAGGCCCAGGCCAGGCTGGCCGGCGACGCGCCGGCGCCGTTCAAGACCCGCGGCGGACTGTTCTACGGCTTTGGCGCCACGCCCGGCAAGGTGTGCATGCTGTTCCCCGGCGAAGGCGCGCAGTACCCCAACATGCTGGCCGATGTGTGCGTGCAGTTTCCGCAGGCGCGCGAATGGTTCGATTTCCTCGAAGGCACGACCGTACCCGGTCAGCGCCCCAGCCGCATGCCCGTGCTGTTCCCGCCGCCGACCACCCTGAACAACGTGCAGCGCGCCGAACTCGACGCCCGCCTGTTCGAGATGGACATTGCCTCCGAATCGGTGTTCGCCGCTAGCCTGGCGCTGTTCGATGTGCTGCGCGCCGTCGGCCTGCGCGCCGATGCGATGCTCGGCCATTCCACGGGTGAAAACACCGCGCTCACCGCCTCCAGGGTGCGTCGCTACCGCGACCGCAGCGAACTGGCCGACACGGTGCGCGACCTGAATCAGCTGTTCCAGACGCTGGAGGCCGACGGCGCCATCACCGAGGGCGTGCTGCTGACCATCGGCGGCCTCAGGCCCGACGCGCGCGCACGGCTGTTTGCCGGGGCCGGGGCCGACTACGTGGTCGCCATGGACAACTGCCCCAATCAGGTCGTCGTGTTCGGGCAAAAACCGGCCCTCGACGCCTTGCGCGCGCGGCTGGTCGATGACAGCGCCATCTGCGCCGAACTGCCGTTTGGCCGCGCCTATCACACCGCCCTGTTCAAGCCCATTGCCGAGGCCTACCGCGACTATTTCAGCCGGGTGGACTTCGGCCCCGGCGAGGCGACCCTGTACAGCGCCTGCAGCGCGGCGCCGTTCCCGGCCGAGGCCGACGCGATTCGCGGCCTGGTGGCCGATCAGTGGGACCACCCGGTGCGCTTCGTCGAGACCGTGCAGCGCCTCTACGACGACGGCGTGCGGGTGTTCATCGAGGTCGGCCCCAGTGGCAACCTCACCTCGTTTGTGGGTGACACCTTGCGGGACAAGGCCGACGCGCTGGTGGTGGCCAGCAACAGCCGCCGAAAGTCAGGGCTGGGTCACCTGCACCAAACGCTGGGCCAGTTGTTTGCCGCCGGGGTGCCGATGCAGCCCGCCGGCCTGTTCGCCCATCGCGATGTGCCGGCCATTCCGGCGCCCAGCGATGCCGTGGCGCCGCGCCTCAACCTGATGATGCCGCGCCTGCAATGGCCCGAAAAGATGGCGGTGCCGCCGTTGCCCATTCCCGCCGGTGCCCGCGCCACGGCGAACCATGCAACGCCGGCCGTCGCACCCAGCGCCCCGGTAGCGCCCGCGCAGGCCGCCGCCCCGCCGACCGATTCGCGCAGCGTGGCGCTGCAGAGCCACTTCGCGTTGATGCAGTCGTTTCTCGACGCCCAGGCGCGGGTGCTCGGCGTGTTCTCGGGCAGCGCATCGGCCACACCGGCGGCCGCACCGCCACCATCCGCTCCCGCCGCCGCATCTGCGGCCTACCCGCTGCTGGGTGACCGCATCGACGAGCACAGCGCCGATCGGTTGGTGCTGCACCACACGCTGCGCCTCACGCACGACCGGTTCCTGGCCGATCACACCCTGGGCAGCGCCCCGAGCCTGCATAACGATCGCTTGCAGCCCATCGCAGTTGTGCCCTTCACCTTCAGCATGGAAATGCTGGCCGAAGGCGCGCATCGGCTGCTGGGCCGCGACACCTTGAAGCTGGTGGCCATCCACCAGTCGCGCGGCAGCCGCTGGCTGTCGCTGGACCGCGGCGACCTTGCGCTGCGCCTGGTGCTGGAGCGCCAGGACAGCCCCGCCAGCGCGCCCATCGTGCGCGGTCGCCTTTACGGCGTTGACCCGCAGGCGCCGGGTGGCGGATTGATGGTGTTCGAGGCGCTGCTGCACTTCGCCTCCGAGCACGAACCGGCACCGCCCGCCCTGGCGTGGACTGCGGGTGACGGGCGCCCGGCCAGCCGCAACCCCGATGCGCGGCTGTATCGCAACGGCATGTTCCACGGCCCGCGCCTGCAAGGCGTGAAGCACCTGCGCCGCTGGTCGGAAAAGGCCATCGAGGCCGATCTTGAGGTGCTGGCCACCCACGACTATTTTGCCGGCGAGCCGGCACCGCGCTTCCAGTTCGACGCCGCCCTGCTCGATGCCGCCGGACAGTTGGCCGGTTATTGGCTGTCGGAACAATTTGGCTGGGGCTTCAACTGCTTCCCGTTCCAGGTCGATCAGTGCCGGGTGTTCAGCCCGCCGCCGGCCGCAGGCACGCGGGTGCTGTGCCGCATGAACATTGCCCTGGAGGGCGAGCAGCGGCTGCGCTGCGACTTCGACCTGATCGACGCCGCAGGCCGCCTGCTGATGCGCGTCGAAGGCTGGCAAGACCGCGTCTTCAACGTGCCGCAGCGGCTCTACGATTTCCGCCTGCAACCCTCGGCCTCGTTTCTGTCGGAACCCTGGCTGCGCGAATCGGTGGACGCCCGCACGGAATTGCGACGCGTGCTGGCCTTCGACAACGCCTTTCTCGACGAGGGCGGGGGCATCTGGAAGCGCATGCTGGCGCACCTGGTGCTGACCGACGCCGAGCGCGACCAGTTCTATCAGCTGCCCGACCGTGGCCCGCGCCGTGAGGAATGGCTGCTGGGCCGCATTGCCGCCAAGGACGCCCTGCGCGAATGGGCCTTTCATCAGCACCAGCTGACCCTGGCCTCGGCCGACATTGAACTCAGCGCCGATGCCCGCCCGGTGGCCCATGCCCCCGGCCACCCGGCGCTGAAGCTGCCGCCAGTCTCCATCAGCCACAGCCGGGGCGGCGCCGTCGCCATGGTCGGCGAGCCGGGCGCGGCCTGCGGCCTGGACTACCAGCGGCTGGACCACGTGGACCCCGCCCTGCTGGCTGCCGGCGGGCTGAGCCCGCGCGAGCACGCCCTGCTGACCCGCTTCACGGGCGAGGCATTGACCCGCACCACCGTGGCCCTGTGGTGCGCCAAGGAGGCCGCTGCCAAGTCCGCTGGCCTGGGTTTTGCTGGCCGACCGCAGGACTGGGTGGTCAGCCATCTGGGCGACGGCGATGCGCCGGCCACCGCCACGGTGACGCACGACGCCGTGCGCCACGACATTGAACTGCGGTATCCGGGACCCGCCGAGGTGGTGGCCTTGTGCCGCCACCTGCAGCCGGCGCCTCCGGCCGCCGCCCACCCTTGATCAAAAACGCGACATACCGGGACTTTTCATGACCTCAACACTGTTCATCGGCCTTGATGGCTGCACCTTCACCGTTCTCAACGAGATGGTTCGTGACCTGCCGGGCGAAGGCATCACCATGCCGTTCATGAAAAAGGTGCTGGAAAACGGCGTGCGCGCCAAGCTGCGCTCCACGCCAAATCCGCTGACGCCGCCGGCGTGGTGCTCGATCATGACCGGCAAGAACCCCGGCGCACACGGCGTGTTCGACTTCATCCGCGCCGAAGACAAGGGCGGCGAAGTGTTCTGGACCCTGTATGACGCCCGCGACGTCGACAGCGAAATGATCTGGTCCATCGCCAGCCGCAAGAAGAAGACCGTGGCGGCGCTCAACTTTCCGCTGACGGCGCCACCGCCGGACGTCAATGGCGCCATCATTCCCGGCTTCATTCCCGCCAAGCACCTGCGGCGCAACACCCACCCCCGGGAGTTGTTCGAGCGCCTCAAACAGAACCTGCCCGACTTCAAGCCCAAGGAGCTGGCCTGGGACTTCGACAACGAGAAACAGGCGCTCGAAGCGCTGTCGCCCGAAGACACCGCCAACTGGGTGCGCTACCACCTGCCACGCGAGGAGCAGTGGTTCAAGGTGGCCGAGTACGTGCTGGCCAACGACAAGCCCGACCTGATGGCGGTGATGTTCGACGGCGTCGACAAGATCCAGCATCAGGCCTGGCCGTGGCTGGACCCGGAATTACTCACCGAAAATCGCGAAGGGCACGACAAGGCCATGCGCGAGGTCTGCCGCGAGTACTTTGCCAACCTCGACGGCTACATCGAGCGGCTGGTCACCCTGGCCGGCCCCGAGGCGCAGGTGTTTTTCGCCTCCGACCACGGCTTCACCGCCAGCACCGACGTGCTGCGCATCAACAGTTTTCTGGCCGATCTGGGCTATCTCACCTGGGCGAAGAACGATGGCTCCGAGCAGGCCCTGCGTCGCGAGGCCAGCGACTTTGCCAATCTCGACTGGTCGAAGACCACCGCGTATTGCCGCACCCCGTCGTCCAACGGCATCCACATCCGCGTGGCCGAAAAGCCCGGTGATCCGGGCATCGACGCCAAGGAGTACCACGCGTTTCGCGACACGCTCATCGCCGACCTGAAAACCCTCAAGCATCCCGAGTCGGGCGCGCCGTTCGTGGCCGACGTGCTCAAGCGCGAAGAGTGGTTCCCCGGCCCGCACATGAAGGAAGCCTGCGACCTCACCCTGGTGCTGCACGACCATGGCTTCGTGTCGATCCGCGACCTCAAGCCGGCGCTGATCAAGCGTGACATTCCGGTGGGCACGCACCATCCCGACGGCATCTTTCTCGCCTACGGCCACGGCATCGCGCCGGTAGGCGAGGTGCCGCTGCAGCAGATTGTCGATGTCTGCCCGACCTTGCTGCACAGCCTGGGCCTGACCATTCCCTCCGACCTTGAAGGCAAGGTGTCTGAACCCTTCTTCGACCCCGAATGGCTGGCCGCGCACCCGGTGCGCCAGGGCGCAAAGACGCGGCCGGTGGCCTCGCGCGCGCCGACCGAAGAAATGGACGCCGAAGAACGCAAGCAGATGATCGAGCAGTTGCAGATGCTCGGCTACATGGAATAACCGCCGAATCGCCATGCCGACGCCGATTGCCGCCCAGCGGCTTGCCGATCACGGCCTGATCCTCGCCGAGACCTCGGCGGTGACCGGGTCGCTGGTGTTCGAGCGCCCGGCCTGGCTGTTCGGGCACCGCCTGAAGAACTGCACGGTCGGCGCCTTCAGCTTCTGGAATGCCAGTGGCCACACGGCGGCCTACCGCACGCATTTCGGGCGTTATACGCAGATTGGCGAGTCGTCCATCATCGGCCCGCCCGAGCATCCGATGGACTGGTTCAGTTCGCACCCGTTTGCCTTCGGCCGACCGCAGCACCTGCCGAGCATGTACCAGGTGCCCGACTTCGCCCGCCTGGCACCGGACGCCGACGCAGGCCCGTCGTATGTCGATGGCGTGGTCAACGACACCTGGATCGATCATGAGGCCTACATTGGCGCCGCCTGCTTCGTAAAGCGCGGCGTGCGCGTCGGCATCGGCGCCTGCGTGGGCGCCCGCAGCGTGGTGACCCGCGACATTCCCGCCTTCGCCATGGCCGTGGGCAGCCCGGCCAAGGTGATCCGCATGCGTTTTTCCGACGCGATCATCGAACGCATGCTGGCACTGGCGTGGTGGCAGTACGATCTGGCGCCCCACAAGAAGCAGGTCGACTTTGCCCAGGTCGAGGCCACGCTCGCGTTCTTCGAGCAGTGCAAGGCCGAAGGCCGGCTGCAACCGCTGCGCCCCGACACCTATACCCTGATGCGCAACGACGACCAGATGACCCTCGCCGAGCGCCCGCCCCTGTTCTGAACGTGGCCGGCGGTGATCATCAACACCGGCCCGCAGCCCAGTGGCGAACGCAGATTTGTAATGAACCCTTTCAACATCGGAACCTTTTTTCATGACCACGGCTGATGCCCTGATCCAACCGCTGATCACCCTGCTCGAAGACTTCACCCAGGACTGGGACACCGAACCGGATGCCGCCATGAATGGCGACACCCGACTGCTCGCCGACCTGGGCTTCGAGTCGATCGACATCATTCAGCTCACCGTGGCCCTGGAAGAAACCTTCGGCCTGCGCAAGGTGCCGTTCGACCAGTTGCTGATGCAGGATGGCCGCTACGTCGATGACCTGTCGCTGCGCCAGATCGCGACCTTTCTGCAGCGCTTCATCAACGCCTGAATCCGTGGCCTACGCAGACGTCAACGGCACGCGGATCGCCTGGCAGCAGATGGGCAGCGGCCCCAACCTGGTGCTGGTCCACGGCCTTGCCGCCAGTCGCGCGTTCTGGTTTGCCCATGCCATGCAGCTGCGCGCGCACTACACCGTCACCCTGTTCGACCTGCCCGGCCACGGCTACAGCGCGCGTCCCGACAGCGGCTACGACAGCGCCTCGCTGGGGCGTCTGGTGCTCGGCCTGATGGACACGCTACAGATCGCCGACGCCATCCTGGTCGGCCACAGCTACGGCGGCGCGGCCTGCATCGAGGCGGCCGTGCAGGCGCCGCAGCGGGTCAAGGGACTGGCCTTGCTGGACGTACGCAGCCTGCGCATCCAGCCCACCATGCGCATGAGTGATGTTGCGCAGTTCACCCCGTTCGAGACCGAAATTGCGGCGGACACCCGCGTCGACTGGGCGCAGGAAACCCAGGCCGGCGTCCGTTTTCTGGAGATGGCGGCACGGCACCGGGTGGAGGGTCGGTTGTCGCGGGCAGGTGACCCGGTCATTCCCTTTGCCGAAGGGCGGGGTGCGCTCAAGGGCGCCCGCCAGTGGCTGGCGTTGCTGGACGAAACCGACGCCCGCAGCGGCTTCAACCTTCCGGGCGCCACGCTGGACGAACTGCGACACATCGCCCGGCCCTGCCTGCTGATGTACGCCGATCACAGCCGCTGCCTGGCCACGGGCGAGGCCCTGCATCGCCTGTGGCCACACAGCCGCTACGAATTGATCGAGGATGCCGGACATTTCTTCCCGATGACCCACGCTGGTCATGTCACCCAAAGCCTGATGAACTGGGCAGCCAATGTTGATTCCATGAGGGTCCCGCAATGAAAAGAGTGCTACCGCTGATCGCCGCCGCGCTGCTGGCCGCCTGCCAGGCCCCGCCGGCCAAGGCCGACGACGCCACGCTCACCGAACGGACGCTGGCGCACGGCGGCGAAACCCGCAGCTACGAAGTCTTTGTGCCGCCGCAGCATCGCGACAACCTCAAGGGCCTGGTCGTGGCCTTGCACGGCGGGCTTGGCAACGGGGCCATCATGGCCAAGCAGAGCGGCTTCAACGCCGCCGCCACCCGCCATGGCTTCGCGGTGGTCTATCCCGATGGCATCGGGCGCGGCTGGAACGCGGGCACCTGCTGCGGCAAGCCGGCCGAGCGCAACATCGACGACGTGGGGTTCATCAAGGCCCTGGTCGCCGTCGAGCGCGAGCGGCTCGGGCTGTCGGCCGACAAGGTCTTTGGCACCGGGTTCTCCAACGGCGCGATGCTGCTGCACCGCATCGTCTGCGAGGCGCCGGGCACCTTCGCCGCCATCGCGCCGGTCTCCGGCGGGCCGATGTTTGAACAGTGCAAACAGCCCAAGCCGGTGGCCGCGCTGTTCATTCAGGGCCGTGAAGACAACCGCATCCCCTGGGACGGCGGCGTGTTCGACGGCACCCTGCGGCAGAGCATGGCCAACGTGGTCAATCAATTCGCCAGCCGCAATGGGTGCGAGACCGAAGCCACCGTGGTGCGCGAAGAAGCCGGGCTGAAATGCCAGAAGCGCGTCGGCTGCCGTTCCGACGTGCAGTGGTGCGGCGTCGACAAGGTGGGCCACCAGTGGCCGGGCGGCAAGGCCTACGCGCCGCGCCTGCTCGGGCCCAACACCGACCGCTACAACGCCTCCGAAGGCATTGCCCTGTTCTTCAAGGCGCAACTCGCCAACTGACATGCCGCGCCCGCCCGGACCGCGGTTCGGGCGGGCGATCACTGACCCAGGACTCCTTCTTTTCAGCTCATGCGTCTGCCCTGCCTGCTATTGACCCTTGCCGTCGCGATGCCCCCGGCCTGGGCACAGGACCCTGGCGGCGTGGCGCGCGACGACGCGTCCACCCGCCAGGTCCCCGACCTGATCGACCTGTACAACCAGACGCTGCGCATCAGCCCGGCATTGACCGGAGCGGTGGCGCTGAGCACCGCCGCCGAGCGGGCGCGCGCCGCCGCCAAGGGGCAACTGCTGCCGCAGGTCGGCGTCTTCGGTGAGGCCGCCTACATCGACGAACGTGTGCAGGGTGACTTTTTCGGCATCCGCGACATTGATCGCGAAGACGACTTCGACCGATACGCCTACGGCGTCGGCTTCGAGCAGGCCATCGTCCGCCCTGAACTGTGGGCCACGCTGGACCAGGCGCGGCTGAAACAGGTGCAGGCCGATCTGGCCGAGCAGCGCGCCCGCTCGACCCTGGCCTCGGAACTGATGGCGCAGTACCTGCGCGTGCTCGAGGCGGTCGAGGTGAAGGCAGCCGCCGAGGCGCGCGTGAATGCGGTGTCGCGCCAGAAGACCCAGGTCGGCAGCCGTCTCAAGGCGGGCCTGCTGACCCGTGCCGACCAGAGCCAGGCACAGTCGTCGGCGTCGCTGGCCGCCGTACAGGAGAGCATCGCCGAGTCTGAGCTGGCCTCCGCAGTCGCCCGCCTGCGCGCCACCTCACAGTGGAGCGCCCGCAGCCTCAAGGGGCTGAGCGAAGGCATCACGTTCATCCTGCCGCAGCCGCTGGATGAGGCGTACTGGATCGAGCGCGCCGGCGTCAACGGCTATCCGGTGCTGCAGCAAGAACTCGAAGTGGCACTGGCGCGCAACGAACTGTTGCGCGCGCAACGCAGCCGCTGGCCCACCTTGGATCTTTTTGGCGCCGCGACCGAACTCGACGCCTCGGGCGGCATCGAGGGCGCGCGTGAGCAACGCGACATGCGCATCGGCGCCCGGGCGCGGATTCCGATTTTTGCCGGCGGCAGCGTCAGTGCGGCCATCTCGGCCAACGAAGCACGCGTCATCCAGGCCGAGGCTGAGCTGTCGCGCCTGCGCACCGAAGCACGCCTGCTGGCCGCCACCCGCTACCGGAAGGTGGTGGTGGGTCGCAGCCAGCTTCTCGCGCTGCAGGAGGCGGTGGACGCCTCGCGTGCCGCCGAGGCGGAGTTCAAGATCGGCTTTGACGCCGGCACCCGCACCAACGCCGATCTGCTCAGCGCCACCGAGCGCCGTTACTTTGCCGAGGTGGAGCTGCAGCGTCGCCGCTACGGGCAGGTGGTGGACGCACTGGAACTCAAGGAACTGGCCGGGTCGGTCGGCCCTGAAGACGTGAAGCAGCTCAACCGGCTGCTGGTGCGTCCCGTCGCCATTCCCTTCTGACCTGCAGGCCGATGGCATGACGCGACGCCTGCCCCAGCCTGCCACGGCCTACCTCTGCTGGTCGGCCGATGCGGCGCTCGATCCCGCCAGCCTGGGGCTGGACCGCGCGGATGCGGCACGCATCTTCAACGGCAGCCGAGACCCGCAGGCACGCCGCCAGGCGCTGGCCGAGCTCTGGCAGCGCGCCGTGTCGGTCGATGACGCACAGCGCCTGACGATGCGACTCGCCGCCGCCAATGCACTGCTCGCCGGCCGCCTGGAGCCGGTGCCGCCGCCGCCCGGCTCGTGGCGCAGTCCTTCTGGCCTGTCACCGGCGGCGGCGCGTCTCAACCTGCCCTCCTCGGTGCCCGGCTCGCTGGCGCACCCGGCCCTGGTGGGCGGCGTGCAGCGCTACTACGTGGGCGCAGGGCGGCGCGCGGGCAGGCACCTGCCCGCAGGGCCGTTCGTCGCGCTGGGCCGCTGTTTCGCCTGGCCGCTGCACGGTCGCGGCCGGGCGGCGCTGCTGTCGGCGTGGCTGGCCACGATGCTGTTCGCCGTATGGCAGCGACGCGCCGATTTCAGCGACGGGCTGCTTGCCCATCTGATCAGTGCCGACTACGGCCTGTCGGTGCCGCTGACCCTTGTCGCCATCCACCTGATCTCGCAAAGCAGCCTCGCCGCCATGGCACGCCGCCTGACCCGGGCGCAGGTGGGCGTCGGCCTGCCGCCGACGCTGTGGCCGTTTCCGCACCTCAGGGTCGACACCGGGGGGCGCGCCGAGCAACTGCCCCGTGCCGCGCGCCTGCAGCTGGTGGCCGCGCCTGTCGTCGGCAGCCTTGCGCTGCTGACCTTCATGCTCACGGCCTGGGTCATCGCCGGCCGGCAGAACGCGGCGCTGGCCCAGGCGCTGACCCTGCCGCTGGGCCTTGTCGCCGGCTCGATCGTGCTGCGCGCCAACCCGCTGGCGCGCCACGACGGGCACGCCTTCGTCTCGCAGTGGCTGGGCATCACCGATCTGCGGCTGCAGTCGCTCTACGCCCTGCTGGGCCAGCGCCGGCCCTGGCATCACCAGCAGCGTGCGCTGTCATTCACCGCATTGCGGCTGCTGTTCGTCGCAACCAACCTTTTTCTGCTGCTGGTGCTGGTGCTGGTGGCGCATTACACGCTGCCCCTTGTGACCCAGCTCTTGGGCGGCATCGGGTTTCTTTTGGTGGTTCTGGGAGTGGGGGTCATGATGTACAAGCAACTCGGGCGGCCGCCGATGCCGCGCAGCGGACTCGGCTGGAATGGATGGTGGAAAGAACTGCGCGACTGGCGCCCCACGCGCAAGCAGATCATCTTTTTTGTGGTGGTGTTGCTGCTGTGCCTGTTCCCGTATCGCTACGAACCCAGCGGCGATTTCGAAGTGTTGCCCAGCGCCCGGGCCGATGTGCGGGCACTGGTGGCCGGCGATGTTCGTGAAGTGCTGGTCAGCGAGGGCGAAACCGTCGAGAAGGGTCAAGCCCTGGCGCGCGTGTCCGATGCCGAAAGCCGGGCCAAGGTGGCGGCCAGCGAAGCGTCGTTGGCGCAGCTCAAGGCCGATCTGGCACTGCTGGAAAAAGGGGCCAAGAATGAAGAGATCGAAGTCGCCAAGGGGCGGGTCGCCACGCTGGAGCGTCGCGCCCGGTTCTCGCGCGCCACCGAGTCGCGGCTGATCAAGGCGTTCAAGGAAGGCGGCATCAGCGTCGACGAGTACGAAAGGGCACGCGGCACCGCCGAGGTCGATGAACAACTGCTGGAAGAAGCCCGCCGCTCGCTGGCGCTGATTGAGAGCCCGGCGCGCGGTGAGATGCTCGACGCCACCCGCGCCGAAATGGCGCGTGCCGAGGCGCTGCTGGTCTTCCACAAGGAGCAACTGGAACAGACCACCCTGCGCGCGCCAATCAGTGGCCGGGTGCTGTCGGACTCGCTGCAGTTCGCGGTCGGCAACTTTCTGGAGCGCGGATCGGTGCTGGCCCAGATCGAGCAGACCGCCAACCGCCGGGCCGAAGTGAAGGTGCCGGAATCGGCCATCGGCGAGGTTCGCGAAGGGGCCGCCGCGCGGGCCCGCGCCTGGGCCTATCCCGGCACCAGCTTCGACGGCGAGGTGATTGCCATTGCCCCGGCCGCCGACACCGCCACCTACGGTCAGGTGGTGCGGGTGCAATTGACGATCAGTGACCCGGAGGGTCGTCTCAAGTCGGGTATGACCGGCTCGGCCAAGATCGAAGGCGCGCGCTATCCGGCCGTTTACGTCTTCACACGTGCGCTGTGGCGCTTTTTCATGGTTGAAGTCTGGTCCTGGCTGCCCTGATGGACGCAGCGGTCGCGCGTGCGTTGCACGAGTCAGAATTCCGTCTGACCGCGCCCAATGGCTTTGGCGACACCGTCAACCACTACGCGCACAGCATGGCTGTGTTCGAGGGCAAGGTGTATGTGGGCACCACGCGAGGGGTGATCCAGGCGCACCGCTGGAACCTGGCGCGGCCCGACATTCGGCCGTGGCCGGTGCAGAGCCCCGACATCATTCACGACCTGCCACGACAGGCCGAAATCTGGTGCCTTGATCCGCTGGCCGATCACTGGACCCGCGTGTATCAGGCCCCGATGGTCATGGCCACCAACGGCAGCCGCATGGTGCCGCGTTACATCGGTTATCGCGGCATCGGCGTCTTTCAGGGCGCCTCGGACGACAAGCCCTGCCTGTATGTTTCGACCTGGGCGCCGCAGATTGCCGAGCCGCCCGACGTTCTGCGCAGCGTCGACGGCCTGAGCTTCGAGCCGACGACACGACCGCCGTTTTCACCCATGGTGCGGTCGTTCCGCACCTTGCAGCGGTTTCAGGGCCGGGTGCACACCACGCCGACCAGCTCGTCCAAGGGCGCGCGGCTGATCTCCGACAGCATCGGCTCCGACTCGACCATTTATGCCACCGACGACGTACAGCGCTCGCCGTGGCGGCCCGCCAACGACGAGGGCTTTGGCAACCCCGACAACGTCACCATCTTCGAGATGGAAGAGTTCAACGACCATCTCTATGCCGGCACGGTGAATCCGGTCAGCGGCTTCGAGCTGTGGAAGACACCGGGCGGCGACCTGCCCTACCGCTGGACGCGGGTGCTGCAGCACGGCGCGGGGCGCGGCATCTTCAACGAGGTCGGGGTCTCGATGTGCGCGTTCAACGGTGCGCTGTATGTCGGCACCGGGGTGTTGAGCGGCGGGTATCACCGCGCGATGAAAATCGGCCCGGCGGCGGCTGAACTGCTGCGGGTCTGGCCAGACGATTCATGGGAGCTGATCGTCGGCGACGGCCGCCGCACCCGCGACGGGCTGCGCTATCCCTTGTCGGGATACGGCGCCGGCTTCGACACCTTCTTCAACGGCTACGTGTGGCGCATGGTCTGCCACGCGGGCCGTCTGTACGCCGGCACCTTCAGCTGGGGCCAGAACGTGCCCTGGCTGCCACTCAAAATCTGGCCACCCGATGCGCTGGCGCTGATGGACCGCTGGGGCCGCGATGCACTGACCACCAACCGCGGCGGCGCCGAGCTGTGGAGCAGTGCCGATGGCGAACGCTGGGAACCGGTCACGGTCAATGGCTTCGGCAATCGCTTCAACTGGGGCATTCGCAACATGGCGTCGATACCGCAGGGTTTGCTGGTGGCCACTGCCAACCCGTTCGGCCCCACGGTGGTGCAGCAGCAGGATCGTGGTGACTGGCGCTACATCGACAATCCGCGTGGCGGCTGCGAAGTGTGGTTGGGGCGCGAGGGCGGCTGGACGTGAGCGGCGTCATTCTGCTGGCCGGCGCACCATTCAGTGGCTGCTCGCTGCTGGCGCAGATGCTGGGCTCGCACCCGCAGTGCGCCGCCGCACCTGAACTGAAGCTGGGCCTTGCCGACACCGTCGACGGCTTGCTGACCCTCGCCGACCTCAGCCAGGTGCCCCTGCTCGACGGCCTGCTGCGCTTCATTGCCGAGCATCACGGCGGGGGCCAGCATCGCGCCGGCATCCGCAGGGCCATGGACTGGCTCGAAGCCGGCCGCGAAGCCTCCACCGCCGCGCTGCTGGCCGAACTCACCGAAGAGGTGGCCCCGCGCATGCTGGTCATCCCGGATGGCGAGACGGCGCTGCGCCCGCACGAATTGCTGCGCTGGCAGCGCCTGGCCCCGGGGCTGCGGGTGGTGCAGTGTCTGCGCCACCCGCTGACCCACGGTGCGGTCTGGGCGCCGTGGCTGCACGGCCAGCTGTACGTGCCGCCCGACTATCGCGACCACCGCGTGTCGCCCGACGCCGCGCTGATCGAACCACAGATTCCGTGGCTGCGCTGCAACCGCAACCTGCAGCGCTGGGTGCCCGAGACACAGCGCACGCGGTTCCGCATGGACGACCTCGAAAGCGATCCGCTGACCGCACTGCGCACGCTCTGCGCCGCGCTGGGCCTCGATGACGGCGACGAGGCGCTGGCCGCCATGCAGGCCATCCGTGGCAGCCCGTTCGCCGGCTGGGGGCCGCCCGAAGCCCCGGGAGGGCTCGAGATGGACGCCCTGGCGCCGGTCATCGACAAGGCGCTGGCGGTTGCCGCCCCGCCGAGTCTGGACGCCGAGGCGCCGTGGCAGGCCGTACAGGAGGGCGCGTCACGGACGCTCGATGCAGAGGTCGTCGCGCTGGCGCGACAATACGGCTACACCTGAACCCCGTCGCGCCATGTCGCCGTTGCTACGCCTCTCCCTTCCGCTGGTCCTGCTGCTGGTTGCCTGTGCCAAGGGGCCGGGCAAGCCGGAGGGGCACATCCCGCTGCCGCCGGATGCGGTGGTGCTCGCCATCGGCGACTCCATCACCACCGGCCACCGCCTGCCGGGCGATCAGGCATGGCCAGCCATCGTGGCCCGCGAGACCGGCCTGAACGTGTTCAATCGTGCCCGCAACGGCGCGACCTCCGACGAGGTGCTGGCGATGCTGGAGTCGCAGCTCGATGAGTTCGAGCCTGCCCTGGTCATTGCCACGGTGGGCGGCAACGACTTTCTGCGGCGCCAGTCCTTGTCGCAAACCGAAGCCAAGGTTCGCGAAATTGCCCAGACCGTCGTCGGCCGCGGCGCACGCTTTCTGGTGCTGGGCCTGGCCGAGCCGCAGCGCTCGGAGGTGCATCCGCTGTACGCCGCCGCCATTGCGGGCGTGCCGGGCGCCTTTGTCGACCGCACTGTGCTGCCCTATGTGTACGGCAAGCGCCGCCTGCGCGCCGATCCCATCCACCCCAACGCCGAGGGTCACCAGGTGATCGCCGAGCGCGTCATCCAGTGGCTCGAGCGGGACTGACAATCGGCGGCGCGCGCCGGCAAGGCTCACACCGAGGGCGCAGCCTCCAAAGTCTCGACCAGCAGCGCCAGACTGGCGGCGGCAAATTCCTGCATGTTGGCAAACCGGTCGGATCGGCCGGTGCGCAGGGTCCGTACGGCGCAGACCGGGCCATCCACCGCCATGCAGGTGTGGCCGGCAGGGTCGCCGTAGGGGTTGCCGGCAGGGCCGGCCGCGCCGGTTTCTGACAGGCCCCAGGTGATGCCGGGATGCTTTTCACGAAGGGTGCGTGCCAACAGGGCGGCGTAGGGCTCGGAGCTGGAACGGATGCCTTGCGCGCGCAGGTCTTTGAGGTCGAGCCCGCCGAGCGCCCGGATCGAGTCTCGTGAGTAGGTGATGGCGCCGCCCACATAGAAATGCGAAGCGCCCGGCACGGCCAGCAAGGCCGCCGAGATCAGGCCGCCGGCCGAGGTTTCGGCGACCACGAGTTTTTCATTCCGCGCGGTGAGCAGGGCGCCCGCGCGCGCGCCCAGGATCAGCAGTTCGTCCATGACGCGTGGGTCGGTCACGATGGGCCTCGCAGTTTGGAGAGTGTGATGCATCGTTACACACCGCCTGCTGCCTTGCCCCGCCTGAACTTGCCGGCCCTGGGCTTGAGACTGTCGCGGTAGGCCGCGAGCCTTTCGGAACCGACCGCTGCAATGACCGCGCAGCCCGGCTCATTCTGATGCTGGCAGTCGCTGAAACGACAGGCGTCGGTCAGGGCGCGGACGTCGGCGAAGTCGTCGGCCACCTGCTCTTCGACCAGTTTGATCTCGCGCATGCCGGGGGTGTCGATCAGGCAGGCGCCGCCGGGCAGCATTCGCAGAGAGCGGGCCGTGGTGGTGTGGCGACCCAGATCATCGGTGGCCTGCGTTTCGCCGGTGCGCTGCACCTCGGTGCCGAGCAGGGTGTTCATCAGCGTCGACTTGCCGACCCCCGAGGATCCGAGCAGCGCCAGCGTCAGGCCGGGCTGCAGATAGGGCGCCAGCAGCGCCTGCGTGGTGGCCGCACGCGGATCCATGAGCAGGACCGGCGTGGCGGCGCCCGCCTGTTGCTGAATCTCGTTGCGTTGCGCGTCGGCATCGGCCACGCGATCGGCCTTGGTCAGCGCGATGACCACCTTCACGCCGCTGGCTTCGGTCATCTGCTGATAACGGGCGAGGCGTTCGGGCTTGTAGTCGCCGTCCAGCCCCATCACCAGCAGCGCGGTGTTTACATTGGCGACGAGGCGCTGGCGCCGGCCGTCTTCCCTGGCCCGTTCCAGCAGGCTGGCGCGCGGCAGGCGCTGCACCAGCCAACGGCCATCGTCCACGTACAGCGCCCAGTCGCCGACGGCGATGCCATCACCCTGCTGGCTCATGTGCCGGTGCAACAACGGCTGGGTGCGGGCGGCGCGCTCACCGCTGGCGCCGCAGACCCGGTATTCGCTGCGATGTTGCTCGATGACCCGCACCGGCACGGCCTGCGGCGGTGCGTCGCGGATCGACGCAGCCAGGGTGTCGTTCCAGCCCAGGCGGGTCAGGGCGGCGTGTTCAGCGGGGCTCATTGCGGCATGGCGTCGGAACCATAGGGGACAGCACGGAACCGCAGCCTACCCGAGACGCGGGCCGGCCAAGGGCTCAGGTGCCGGCTTTGTTCTTGAAGCTGCGCTGCGCCTTGCGGCGGGCTTCGCGCAGCCACACGGCGTAATCGTCCAGATCGCCGTCAAACACCTCGCAGGTGCCGTCGGCCACGCGCCACAGCGTGTCGCAGACGTTCTGCACCAAATGACGATCGTGGCTGACCAGCAGCACCGCGCCGGGATAGTCGTTGATGGCCATTTCCAGCGCCTGGCGCATTTCCAGATCCAGGTGGTTGGTGGGCTCATCGAGCAACAGCAGGTTGGGCCGCAGGTAGGCCACCAGGGCCAGCGCCAACCGCGCCTTCTCGCCGCCCGAGAACGGTTCGATGGGCCCCAGCTGCTGGTCGCCATGAAACGAGAAGCGCCCCAGATAATCCCGAAGGTTCTGCTCGCTGGCCCTGGGGTCGAGTCGCCGCAGGTGCAGAAACGCGCTGGCCGTCGGGTCGAGCTGTTCGAGTTGATGCTGGGCGTAGTAGCCGACGCGCAAGTCGGGCGAGCGGATGATCTGCCCACCCAGAAAATCCTGCGTGCCGGCCAGGCTTTTCATCAAGGTGGATTTGCCGGCGCCGTTGGCGCCCAGCAGCGCGACACGCTCGCCGGGTTCCAGCGACAGGCGCAGCTTGCTGAGCAGCACCTTGTCGCCGTAACCCACCTGCCCGTCACTGATGTGGATGACCGGGCTGGGAATTTTCTCGGGCCGCCGAAAGCGAAACTCGAACTCGTTCTCGGCCAGCACCGGGGCGACCATTTCCATCCGCTCCAGCGCCTTGATACGACTCTGGGCCTGTCGCGCCTTGCTGGCGTGGGTCTTGAATCGCTGGATGAAGGACTGCAGGTGCGCGACCTTTTCCTGCTGCTTGGTGTGCATCTGCGCCTGTTGCGTCAATCGCTCGGCACGCTGACGCTCGAACTGCGAATAGTTGCCGACATACAAGGTCGCGCGCTCGCGCTCTAGGTGCAGGGTGTGCGTACACACCGCGTCGAGAAACTCGCGGTCGTGAGAGATCAGCATCAAGGTGCCGCTGTGCGTGGCCAGGGTTTCCTGCAGCCACAGCGCGGCGTCCATGTCGAGGTGGTTGGTCGGCTCGTCGAGCAGCAGCAGGTCGGAGCGCCGCAGCAGGGCGCGCGCCAGGTTCAGGCGCATGCGCCAGCCGCCCGAAAAGCTGGCCACCGGGTTTTCCTGCTGGTCGGGGACAAAGCCCAGGCCGTGCAACAACTGCGCTGCGCGGGCGCGGGCGCCATAGCCGTCGATGGTGGTCAGGCGGTCATGGGCCTCGACCAGGGCGTTGATGTCGGCCTCGGTGGCGTGGTTTTCGATGCGCTGTTCCAGGTCCCGCAGACGGGTCTCGACCTCGCGCAGTTCCAGGTCACCGTCCAGCGCGTAATCCAGCGCCGGTTGCTCCAGCGCCGGCGTGTCTTGCGACACATTGGCCAGAATGACGCTTTTCGACAGGTCGATGCGACCAAGATCGGGCGCCAGCTCGCCGCGAATGGCGGCGAACAGGGTGGACTTGCCGACGCCGTTCTTGCCGATGACGCCGACACGCTGCCCGGCATAGACCGTGCAGGTCGCGCCCTCGATCAAGGTGCGGTTGTGGCGGCGAAGCGTGAGGTTTTGAAGGGCGAGCATGGGGCGCGGAGTGTACGCGCTTGGGGCGCCCCGGCGGGGGCACTTTTTCGCGATTGCAGGGCGGTGAACTCCATCCTTGACCGCGATGCCGTCAGCACAGGCGGCTCGTGGACTGCGCTGACAAGTGGCCGCCACCCTCGGGTTTGCGTGGGTTCTGCGCGCGGGCTTGAGACACCCCCTTGTTCTGTTCGACCGCCGTCATCCCCGGCGCTGGCTTCGATACTCGCCGGGCGAATGCCCAAACCAGCGGCGAAATGCACGGGTAAAACTGGCGGTGTCTGCATAGCCCAGTTGAAGGGCCATTTCATCCAGCTTCATGGTGGTGGACTGCAGCAATCGCTCGGCGAGCAGCTTGCGCTCGTCTTCGACGACGCCCCGAAACGTCGTGTGCTCACGTTCAAGCTTGCGCCTCAGGCTGCGGGGCGACATCGCCAGCTGAAGCGCCACTTCCTCCAGCGAGGCCGCCAAACCCAGCGAGCCCAGCAGTTGGAGGCGGACTTTCCCCGTCAAGTCTGAAGACTGTCTGAGCGTGAGTTGAGACTGGCATTGCGCGTCCAGCAAGCTCACGAGATTCGCGTCGTACATGGGCAGCCGTCGTTCCGCATCCGCGCGACTCAGGATCAGGGCGTTGCGGGGCCGGCCATAGCGTGGGGTGATGCCTGCCAGTGCCGCAATCTGAGGGGCGTAATCGGGCGCCGGACAGGTGTATTCCAGGGCGCGCACGCTGATTCCGGCCAAGCCGAGCTCCTTGAGAAGATTGATCCCCGTCGCGGTATCCCGCTCAAGCAGAAACTGACGAAGATGCCGAGGCACAGATTCAGGATCGACCACCCAGCCGAAGCCTTGGGCGTCGTCGACCAGGCTGAACCGGCAGTAAGCCGTACTGAGCGGCAGGTAGCGGACCGCACGCTGCATGGCCTCGCGCAGCGTGCGACTGCTGCGCAGCGCAAAACCCCAGATGCCGAACGTCGAGACGTTGTACTGGAGCCCCAATTCGAAACCCAGGGCCGGGACGTGCGGCAGGGCCAGCATCAGGTTTTCGACCAGTCGCATTTCCTGTTCGCGGGTAATCAGCGCATCGGCGTCGCGGAGGTCCGCTTCATCAATGCCGGTGGCGAGCAGGCAGGTTGCGCTGTCGACGCCGTAGCGGGACGCAAGATTGATCATCACCTGACTGATGACCACCGGGTGAAGCAAGGTTGCCGTTGATGACATGGCCGCTCCTGAGCAACGCATTCTAGCGGCTGGTGGTGGGCCCAGCCCCCGCACACGCTAGACCGTAATGACGGTGGCCGGAAATGCACTCAGCCAGGACGCCAATGCCCTGTTGGCTCAGTCGGCCCGTGCCTAGACTCTCCAACTCGAAAAAGAAGGGATGAGGAAGCTGACATGAACCAGGAACTCGGGGCTTTGAACCGTGAGGCCATTGCCGCCGCACAAGAAGAAATGGGCGCCCTGGCATGGGGCACGGTCTGCTTGGTCGCCGTTGTGCTGGTGGCGTTCATTGCCAACCTGGGGCTGTTCGCGGCCGGCTGGATGCCGCTATGGGCGGCGGTTCCGATCTATGCGGTTCTGACCTACCTGTCGTACACGCCCCTGCACGAGGCCGCACACGGAAACATCAATGGCAAACACCGCCATCTGCAATGGCTCAACGACGGGTGTGGATACCTGGTCGCCCCGATCATCATGATTCCCTACGCCTCGCACAAGATCGAGCATTTCACGCATCACCGTTATACGAATCAGGCGGGCAAGGATCCGGACCACGTGGTCAGCAGCATGGGAGACGGTCTCGCAGGATTCGTTACCGGCGGCCTGAAGATGCTGTGGACGCAGAACAGCTTCCTTTTTGTGAGCCACTGGCGTGGGATGTCGATCCGCGAGCGCTCGGTCTTCGGCCTCGAAGTTGCCGTTTCACTGGGGTGGCGAATCGCGTTCCTGGCGTGGATGGCAAGCCTGGAAGGCGCGATCGTGCTGGTGGCAGGCTATCTCATCGGCGCCTTTTTTCTGGTGTACTGGTTTTCCTACCGGCCGCATGCGCCGTTCCAGGACAGCGACCGCTACCGGAACACCAGCAGCCTGATCATGCCGAGGTGGATGAAGCCGATCGAGTGGTTCTGGCTGGGGCAGAACCTGCATTCGATCCATCATCTTTTTCCGCGTGTGCCCTTCTACCGCTATCACGCATTGCACCGTCGCATCGAGCCAATCATGCGCGCGCACGGCACGCCGATCATCGGCATCTTCAACCGCCAGGCGCTTGGCGAGCTGGGCGAGCGCAGCCCGGTTCACGGGGCGCGCGATGGTGACACTTGACACTGCACAGCAGCGCCATTGTCCTTTCACGCTTGTGCCCGCGACGACAGCATCGGGGGCCGCGTTCCAGCGGCAGCCCTCGACATCGTGCACGGCTGGGGCAGGCCCAGCCAGCGCCGAGGGCGGCTCAGCCTTGATCTCGGAGGTTGTGTCGTCTCTTGTCGGCCGGTCTGCGCACAGGCCGTCACCAAGGCAAATGTTGCGACCGCCATCCACCATTTTTGGGCGTTCATCGCTCCACTGGATTCAGATACTTGGGACCACGCCGATGACAACGGCGCAATCCCGGGAGTGGGGTTGATTGGCGAGCGGCCTTCGATCTCGACCCGCCATCAAAGGTGGCGAGCGGGGCATTCGCGGATTTTCAATGCCAGGCAATAAAAAACCCCCAACCGGAGACCCGGTTGGGGGCAGTTGAGCACGCAAACTGCTGCGTGGTGCGCCTTGTTAAGGCGCTTCTGCGGGTGCAAAGGGTGTCAGCAGCCCGCGGACGAACCCAAGCACATCCGTCACGATTCCGCCCAGACCGCTGAGCGTGCCCTCAATGATTTCAAGCAGGCTCAGGCCGCCCTCACCGTCCGTGCCCATCAAAAGCACCGAAAGGCCTTCGATCAGGTGACCTTCGGCAAACAGGCCCTGAACCAGGCCCGTCAGCGACCCGTCAGAGGCCAGCAGATTGCCCAAGGTGGCAACCAGATCGTCGAGCTCTTGCTGCGTCAGGTTCTGACTCAGGCTGCCGACCAGCCCACTCGAGGTGAGCAGAATGTCGATCAGGCCCTGCTGATCACCCTCGCCGGCGATCAGGCACAGCGTGCCCAGCGGCGCCTGGCACTCGGGGTTGCCTTCGCCACCCAGCAGCAGTGCCTGCAAAAAGCCCACGACCCCGCCGCCGTCAAGGCCGCCGATGAGCGCCAGAAGGCCGGTGCCCTCTTCGTTGGGCAGCAGCAGGTTGACCAAGGTTTCGGCAATTGCGCCCTGACCTTGGCCGTCTTCGCCGATCAACAGCAACAGCAACGCTTCGGTCACTTGGCCGTCCGCCGTGAGACCGCGGACCAGACCCGCCAGCGTACCGTCGTCGCTCGTCAGCAGGACAGTCAGCGTGTTGGCCAGCGCGTCAACATCTGTCTCTTATACACATCTGACGCTGCCGACGATATGCAGTGTGTAG
>OJGS01000150.1_pt1 | contig 26087 bp, 21 predicted proteins | sample 1594531 | NCBI WGS metagenome assembly OJGS01 (sample SAMN05416816, study PRJEB24817) | seawater metagenome | isolation source: Sea water | place: Canada:Atlantic | collected 2013-07 | reverse complement strand
ACGAGATCAGCCTCGGTCTCGTGGGCTCGGAGATGTGTATAAGAGACAGATAGGAACGTCTCTTACCCATGATATAGGATAATCTTGAGGGCCACCTCCGTTAGTTTGTAAAGCAAAAATAGGTTTACCAAAACCGCCTAACCTTCTAGCCATATTATCTTTCTCATTCTTTGATAGAATTATTGTAGGTATTTCTTTATTGTATGGAACTCCTAGTTGTTCACACCAAATATCAGCTAAATATCGCCGCCCATTTAAGAAGTCATGATGGTGGTAGGGCTCTGACTTAAAAATCCACGTATCTTTATTTTTGATATAGTCTTCAAAGAAATAAGGAGTTCCTCCTATAAGATAAAACCGTTCTATATGAGGGTTATTTACCCAGGTCGCTGCCCACGAGGACACAACAATAAGTTTTCTATCAGGGTGTGCTTTAGTTATAGCTTCGGCCACTGCAGTAGCGATTATATTCTTACCAATACCGCCTTCTACGTGAAAAATAATATGTTTATCCACACAATAATTTATTAACCTTCGTTAGTTAGGCAATAACTCTTGCAGGAGAACTAGCTGTTCGATCTGGCTCTACTCCACTCCAAGCTGATGTAGCGCATATATCTTTTCTTGTTCCGATTAATAAGACATTATACCTACCATCTGCATTAGCACACACTTCTAAACATTTTTGATCTGGTGTAACATTACCATAAGCAGCTCCAAAATGACCAACAGGGGATACCCATACCATATCATTTTTATTAAGATATCTATAATAATCTGGTAACTCTATTACACTATTATTATTAGTTACTTCAACAGAGTACCTATATAAGTTGTCTCCTTCAGTTGGAGACTCTACAAAACTATGTTGCAAGTCTTTAGTCTGGGTCTTAGACGGGTCTGGGTGAGCTATTATAAACGTACCACTTGCTTTAGATAATGCTCCACATAATTTAGTGTGCGTTGTATTACCATTACCTATTACTGTTTGATTATCTCCAGCTCCAACTGCGTTAGCTCCTATTACAATTTGGTTAACACCATCTACGGCACTAGCATAAGCTTTATAACCAATACCAATATTACAAGTACCTGTCGTGTTAGTATATAAAGCGCACGTTCCGACCGCTATGTTATAATGAGATGTTGTGCTAGCCTTTAAAGAGGCGCGACCAACAGCGACATTACCCGCCCCTGTTGTGTTTGTTGTAAGAGCACAAGCACCAAAGCCCGCGTTACCGTTGCCTTCGGTAGTACTTTGCCCGGCCGCTTCTCCAAAGAAAGCTGTGAATTGTGAGGAAGTAACTGCTCCACCAGCCATTCGACCAACAGCAGTATTTAAACCAGTTGAGCCTGTTTGATATCTCAAAGCTCCCCAACCAACTGCTGTGCTATAACTAGCAGTTGTGTTACACATTAAGGCAGTATAGCCAATACCGGTATTATCTCTACCGGTTGTATTACTCCTCAAAGCTGAATTTCCGACAGCAGTATTATAACAACCATATGTGTTACTTTTTAGGGTCCAATAACCAACACCTACTAACCCAACTCCTGTTGTATTAGCATATAAAGAACAGTAACCAACAGCAGTATTGTGAGACGATGTTGTGGTTGATCTTAAAGCTGCATAACCACTAGCAGTATTATTACAACCTGTTGTAATTGAGTATAACGCTTCCATACCTGTAGCAGTATTACCTTTACCTGTAGTACTAGTAAATAATGCTGTTCTGCCAATTGCCGTATTACAGTGACCGTCAATAATATTTGCTGCGGCAGCATGGCCAACAGCAGTATTGTAACAGCCTGTTGTATTATCATATAAAGCATAGGCACCACTACCAGTATTTTGGGTACCGGTTGAGTTGGCGTATAGAGACCTATAACCAATAGCAGTATTATTCTCGACTGTTGTGTTGGTTTGAAGAGCTTGATAACCAACTGCTGTATTTTTATTCCCTGTTGAGTTACATATAAGAGCTTGAAAACCAACTGCTGTATTATTACAACCTGTTGTGGTAGCTCTAAGAGCCTGAACACCAGTAGCGGTATTATAATGACCGCATGTGTTGTTTCTTAGACTCTCATAACCTATACTCGTGTTGTTAGCACCTGTTGTAGTAGAATATAAAGAACACCCACCAACAGCAGTATTGTACGAAGCAGTTGTGTTAGAGTGAAGAGCAGAAATACCTAATGCCGCATTACGTATACCTGTTGTATTGTTTTGAAGAGCGCTATAGCCGACACCAGTGTTACAACTCCCTAGGGAGTTGTAATACAATGAATTTAAACCAACAGCTGTATTCCTCTCACCTTCTGTGTTGGTAAACAATGCTTGATAACCAACAGCTGTATTATTACTACCTGTTGTGTTACGCCTTAAAGCCATAGATCCGAAGCCGCCGTTAAAACAACCTGTTGTGTTATCTTCCATGGTTGCGTAACCATGAGCCTCATTAAAACAACCCGATGTGTTACTACCAAGAGAGGCCCTACCAACAGCCTGATTACTATCCCCTGTTGTGTTAGATACTAAACTCTGATAACCAACTGCTGTATTATTAGGACCTGTTGTGTTAGCTTTTAAACTCTGATAACCAACTGCTGTATTACTATGACCTGTTGTATTAGAATATAAAGAACACCCACCAACAGCTGTATTAAAATCAGCTGTTGTATTACTCGGTAAGGCATGACGCCCAACAGCTGTATTAAAACTGCCAGTCGTGTTACCGTATAAAGCGGTATAACCAAAACTGGTATTATCGCAACCAGTTGTATTAGTATCTAAAGACCAAGCACCACCAGTTGTATTACGATGACCAGATGTGTTAGCTTGTAAGGCATTAAATCCAACAGCAGTATTATACTCCCCTGAGGTATTAGTTTCTAACACACTTTTACCAACAGCAGTATTGCAACGACCTGTTATATTAGCTTTTAAACTCAGATAACCAACAGCTGTGTTGTCTGCGCCTGTTGTATTAGTAAATAAAGAGCACATACCTACTGCTGTATTGTTACAAGCTGTTGTGTTGTGTTGTAGGGATCTAAATCCAATAGAAGTGTTATTACAACCTAAAGTGTTATAAAACATAGCTTCAGTACCTACAGCTACGTTACATTTTGCTGTAGTAGATTGATTTAAAGAATAAGTACCAATAGCAGTATTAAATCCTTCAGTTGTTGCTTTTAAAAGTGCTTGAAAACCTACAGCAACACTACGACAACCTGTTGTATTACCACATAAAGCACATGCACCTACAGCAGTATTAAGATCACCTGTTGTGTTAGATTTTAACGCATGACTACCAACGGCTGTATTGTTAGCACCTGTTGTAGTAGAATATAAAGAACACCCACCAACAGCAGTATTGTACGAAGCAGTTGTGCTACATATGAGAGACTGATATCCAATAGCTGTATTCTGTTGACCTGATGTATTGCTTGATCCAGCATAATAACCATGAACAGTGTTATAACAACCCGTGGTATTTTTGCCCATCGCATACATACCACTAGCAGTGTTTCGACAACCTGTAGCATTAAATCGCATAGCTACTGTTCCTACTGCTACATTGTGGCTACCACCATCATTCATACATAAAGCACCATTACCAAAAGCATCGTTATAACTAGAGGTAGTATTACGCCACAAAGCTTTATAACCACTCGCGGTATTATATTTTCCTGTGGTATTCCTTGCAAGCGCAGTATGGCCATGTGCAGTATTAACGAACCCTGTTGTGTTTGCATGCAGAGCGCACATACCAGATGCAGTATTGTTATAACCGCATGTGTTATAAAACATAGCTTCAGTACCTACAGCTGTATTACTATGACCTGTTGTATTAGAATATAAAGAACATGCACCAACTGCTGTATTGTGCGAAGCAGTTGTGTTAGCTGCTAATGATTTATAACCACTAGCAGTATTACTACAACCTGTTGTAGTCTCCTCTAGCGCTTGACTACCAATTGTTGTGTTCCTAGTACCAGTAGTTGTCTTCTTTGAGGAATTGAAACCAACAGTTGTATTATTAGTACCTTCTGTAGCATAAAGGTTGGAATTGGTACCAATAGCAGTATTATTAGTACCGGTTGTATTAGAGTATAAAGATTGGGTACCAACTGCTGTATTGTGCGAAGCAGTTGTACTAGCTTTTAATGCTTTAAATCCAACAGCTGTGTTACTAGCGCCTGTTGTATTAGCAAATAAAGAACATGCACCATATGCTGTATTTTGCGAAGCAGTTGTGTTACGTCTCATCGCATATCTACCACTAGCAGTATTATTACAACCTGTTGTATTATCAAGTAAAGAACCAAACCCTAATGCTGCATTACTATGCCCGGTTGTGTTCGTATCTAATGCATATGCTCCTATCCCTGTATTTTGACCAGCTGTAGTATTATTTTGTAAAGCACAAAGCCCGAAGGCAACATTATAATCACCACATGTATTGTTGTATAAGCTCTGGAAACCTACTGCAGCATTTCCGGTAGCTGTTGTGTTAGATTTTGAAGCCTGATAACCAACAGCTGTATTACAATTACCTGTTGTATTATCGTAGAGAGCTAGATTCCCCATTGCCGTATTTTTTGCGCCGGATGTGTTAGCTTGTAAAGTAAGGTTACCTACAGCTGTATTATAACTACCTGTTGTATTATTCAATAAAGCATATAAACCACTAGCTGTATTACAAGCGCCCGTCGTGTTCAATTTGAGAGCACCAAAGCCTGTTGCAGTATTATTAATGCCAGTTGTATTAGTAACTAAAGCTTTATAACCACTGGCTGTATTAGCGTTTCCTTCAGTATTATTGTATAAACTATATTTTCCACTAGCTGTATTTCTAGCTCCTATTGTGTTAAGACCAAGAGAAAAAGCACCAGTAGCTGTATTATGTGCCCCGGTTGTATTAGTTGCTAAAGCACTCCGACCGACTGCTGTGTTAAAACAAGCTGTTGTGTTATCGTTTAAAGCTCTACCGCCAACAGCAGTATTACTATGACCAGTACAATTTTTATATAAAGCTTGATAACCACTAGCTGTATTACATGAAGCTGTTGTGTTACATTTTAACGCACCGTAACCACTAGCGGTATTAGAACCTCCTGTTGTGTTAGCACACAAAGCTCTAAAACCAACAGCCGCATTATAAGAACCTGTTGTATTAGCATATAAAGAGCACATACCTACTGCTGTATTTTGCGAAGCAGTTGTGTTATTTGTTAGAGCATAACTACCACTACCAGTATTAAAACAACCTGTTGTGTTAGATCTTAAAGCACAATTACCACTAGCAGTATTATGACGACCTCCTGTATTAGAGTTTAAAGCCCTATTACCCGTCGCAGTATTTCTAAAACCTGTTGTGTTACACTCTAATGCTTGAAATCCAACAGCAGCATTACTATGACCTTCTGTATTAGCTTTTAAACTCTGGTAACCGACTGCAGCATTTCCGCTAGCTATTGTATTTTGACTTAAAGCCTGCATTCCTACTGCTGTATTGTTAGCGCCTGTTATGTTATTATATAAAGAACATGCACCAACTGCTGTGTTAAAATCAGCTGTTGTGTTACATAGGAGGGATTTAGTACCATATGCTGTATTGTGATCACCTGTTGTGTTTCTAAGGGCAGAATAGTACCCGCTTGCTGTATTAGAGTTACCAGTAGAGGTTGCAATCAGAGCAGATCTACCAATAGCAGTATTACAACTACCCGTTAAGCTTAATTTTAACGCGTTCAGACCAAATGCAGTATTACTACTCCCTTCTGTGTTACATCTGAGAGATCCATAACCACTAGCTGTATTAGCGGACCCGGTTGTATTTTTTTGTAAAGACTGATAACCAACAGCAGTATTGTACGATGCTGTTGTGTTCAGCAAAAGAGCTGCCCAACCAACAGCTGTATTAAAACTACCAGTCGTGTTAGTATATAAAGAACAACCACCAACCGCAATATTTTGACAACCTGTTGTAACAGCAGATAAAGCTGCTACCCCTATAGCTGTATTGTTAGTGCCTTTAATGGCTTGTACGGTACCATAAATTAGACCGTTCGCGCTTATATCTCCTGTAACTGTTAGTTTATTAGCCATATACTTTAATTATTTATTTCTTTTTTAAAAAACTCGTTAACGAATTTTTTACTGTTTTTCCGAAAAAAATTTTATCGCTAGATTTAAAGCTACATTTTCCGGATCATAGCTTTGATTGTATAGCTATTTCCCTCTCCATTTTCTAGTGCTTGGGCTATTACTTTTCCGAAGAGATTATTGCTAGATCCCTTCTTACCATGACCTTTTTTATCAGATGTAACAATAAAGTCTCCTTCTGATATAACACCGGTAACTAATACCGGTTCAGCTCCAAGTACTATAGGTGTGTCATTATTCTTTTTGACAATACCTACTACCCTATTATCATATTCAACATAACATGGCTTTGATATACCTCCTTCCCAGACTAATACTGTACCTTCTGGTTCTGTATCTAGTCCTGGAGAGGATAGGTTAGTCTCCATAACAGCTCCAAACTCCGCGTCACCTCCATATACTGTACCACTTGCACTAATATTACCAGAGACTGTTAGCTTCTCATTAGGATTAGTTGTACCTATACCAACATTTCCAGCGCCGGTAATACGCATTTTTTCGGTGATATCCCCACCTGTTACAGAAGATTTAAAAATTATATTTCGAGTGATATTCGCCCCATCAGCATTGTTAATAATGTTTAACCCGTCTGAATTAGATGTAAACTGATGATACGTATAAACGCTTTCCCGTAAAGTTATCGTACCAGTATTAACATCTAGAGCTGAAAATGGATCATCTATACCTATACCAACATTACCACCAGACGTAATGGTCATTCTAGTAGAACCTCCTGTGCTAAACTCAATAAGACCTGTACCACCAAATATAGTTGTAGCTACATGGTTCGCGTTATTTTGCCCTACAGTAACATAATTATTTGATTTAATACCAATTAAAGTGGCTTGAGCTCCTGCAGCCGTATAACCGTAATGATAATTATTATTACTAATTAAAGTGTTACCAGCGACATGTAATTTTTGCGCCGGACTTGCTGTACCTATACCAAAATTACCAGCACTAGTGATCGTTGCTCTAGTTGTTCCTGTAGTTTGAAAATATAAAGCATTAGAAGATGGGAACATTCCTGTATCAGCATCCGTATCTCCAATATTATATCCATCTGTAACCGCTATCCTACCTAGGTTTACGTGTAGCTTTTGTGATGGACTTGCTGTACCTATACCAACACTACCGCCAGATAAAATAGACATATGTGGAGTAGAACCAGACCCCGCAATAAATTGCAATTTAGCGTTGTTAGCTCCTTCAATGTCATTACCTATGCGACTAGTAATTGCATCTGTAGAATCTTTAAAAAATATTTGACTTCTTTTAGTCGCAGTAGCTGTGGTTTTAAAGATAGTACCAAAATCATTACCCGAAAACGAACCACCACCTGTTACAGCAAAATTAGTTGTCGTGGTAGACCCTACAATGGATAATTTATTACCCGGGCTTGCTGTACCTATACCAACATTACCACCCTCTATTACATATAATGCATCAGCTACGTTAATTTTACTACTACCTGCAGCCCCGTCATTACTAATAGTAGCTGAATTATCTCCTGCGCTATTTTCTAACGTAATGTTTCCACCGTCTAAAAATAAATTATATGCATTATTAATAGTGACAAGATTAGAACTACTCCAAGATAAAACCGAAGTACCTAGAGTATCTCGATTATTACCGTAACCTAAAGACCATACCCCAGCACTCGGATTCATAATGAAACCATAATTAGCGCCTGAACTACCCAATACAATTTCATTCCCCCCACTATTAGAAAAGTGCACCCAATCACTAACTCTAAAAGTACCAGTAATATCTAATTTAGTGCCCGGACTTGCTGTACCTATACCAACATCACCACCCGATAAAATAGTTAAACGATCAGTACTAGCATCCTCGTCTTTAATGCGCAAAGAACCATTGGACTCTGTATATAATGAATATGTTCTTGCGTCAGTACGATCTATAGTAAATTTGACATCACCGCCAGATCCAGCAATATGTAATTTTGCAGTAGGGCTTGCAGTACCTATACCAACATTACCACCAGATAAAATAGACATAGCTAAGGTACCTCTATCAGAGGCTGAGCTACCTATTGTACTGCTAACATAAATATCTAAACCATCTGTGTTATAAAAATCTTGATTACCTGTAGATTTTGCAGCAAGAAGAATACCCCTTGTCGCAGAGCTTTGTATTTGTAGCGCTACTGTAGTCGTACCTGCGTAAGGTCTCCAATCTGGTAAGGTAGCGACTTCAGTTACTGCAAGATGATGATTCAGTGTGGCTGCACCGGTAACATCAAAAACGCCTGCACCACCTACGGTATGTAGTTTATAATTCGGATCGTTTGTACCTATACCAACATTACCAGAAGCATCGATACGCACTCTCTCCGCTCCGGTATCAGTGGCAAATCTAAGAGTTTGTGCATCTATTGTCAGGTCCCCATAATCAGAAGTAGCCCTGTCATACGCTTGTATATAAGACAAAGTTCCGGGTTGGATTTCGACACCGTGTTGATCAGTTCCTTCTGCTACTGTAAGCTTCGATGATGGATTTGTAGTACCTATACCAAAATTACCAGCGCTTGTAAGTGTAACCCGAGTACTATTGTTAGTTTGAAGTCTAATACTATTAGCTTTTAAATTATTAATATCTAAAGTACCTGCGGTATCAGCAACACCAACCCTCGACATTACTGATGAACCATCTTTAAAATCAATATAAGAGGTTGCGTTTGTTCCGTACGCTCCACCATCTTTAATAGCTAATACAGGCGCGGAACTATATAGTTCTAAAAGAGACCCAGGAGTAGTAGTACCTATACCAACACTACCTCTATCCATCGCTAGGGTATCAGTTAAAGTACCAGCCTTCATAGTTAAGAACCTAATCTTAGCATCCTCACTACCATCAGCAACGTCAACAATGTCAGTTAAAATCTGAGCATACTCTACATCTTGTGAATTATTATTCCTACCTCTAAATAAAATATTACCTAAGTCATCGTCATTAGCTGGTGAAGATGAGTTCCTATATAATGTAACATCAGGAGCTCCGCTTGATCCAGAATCAGTAGACTCTAATAAGAAGTTGTCTTGGAACGCCGTTGTAGTTGCCGTGACTGTACTAGCAGTATATGTAACCTCACCCGCTACTGTTAAGTCTCCGTCAACAAAAGCATCTCCAGTAGCACTAATATTACCTGTAACTGAAAGGGCATGATTGGGGTTACTGTTACATATACCAACCTTACCATCTGTATGAAGAGTAGAAGACATACAAACAGCATTAGTAAATTTAGCAAAGGAAGAGGTAATACAAAGCCTATCTGACCCGCCTGTGACAAACCTTAATTGATCGGCTCCGGGTCGCCACATACCTGTGTTAGTGTCTCCTGCAAAACTGTACGACGGAGCTGATACAAGACCATCACCATTAAGAATATTACTAGCTGCTGTTAGAGTTAAATCTTCTACAAGACATGCATTAGTAGCTGATAATGTAGGTACAACAACACAACTCGATGCATTAACAATAGGAGTGTTAACACTCGTCGCACCGCATACTAATGGAGATAATACCGAGGTACTAGCGCTAACGCTACCCGCTACAGTTAGCTCTTCATTAGGGTTAGTTGTTCCTATACCAACATTACCGCTGGTATCTAGAGTCATAGTTAAATTATCTCCACCGCCACCTAAATGTAAATCATTCTCTGCTCTTAAACTTAATGAATCTGCAGTAGCACCGGTAAAAATGTTTCCACTATCACCGTAACCCAGCATCCCTCTATCAGTACCAGACTCGTTAAAAACTATCCAAGCTCTGGCGCTTGTGCCGTGGATTTCTAAAATTCTAGGATCTGATGTTTTTATATCCAATTTTGCAGAAGGACTAGTTGTACCTATACCAACTTTACCACCAGACACAATAGCGAGTGTAGTATCACTACTTGCAGCTCCTATGACAATAGCGTCTCCAATATTATCCCATATATCTGGACTGTTCCTGGATAAAGCTGATCGGTTTAAACTCAAACCATATGCATTTGTACCTCCAGTTGGTGATACAGTTAACCCACCAGTATCCCCGCCATTGCCTATAGTAAACGTACTACTACCACTTATAGAACCCGAAACTGTAAGTTTTTGAGATGGAGCTGTTGTACCTATACCAACATTACCTGCAGACGTAATAGTCATTCTAGTTACGGCTCCTGAACCAGTTGCAAAATTAGTACTATTGTTCTGTAGGTTTTTAATGTCAAGAGAACCATCAGCGTTATGAGCTAAATATGCATAATCTCCTCCGGAGCCGTCCCCGTTAGAAGCTCCATCTAGCACAAACAGAGAACGACCTGCGTTGCTACTACCAAGAAATAAACCCTGTTGATCAGAGCCATATATATGTAAGCCGGCTCCGGGGTTATTAGTACCTATACCAATACTACCACTAGTATAAACATTAGTAGCTGATAAGGTAGTAACACAAGCACTAGGTGATACTACAGCTGTAGTACCACATACTAATGGAGCTAGTAATGATGTACTACCGCACACATTTGTACCTGATAAGGATGGGGATGAAAGACTAGTAGTAACTGAAACTACACTAGGTAAACCAATTTGTATTTGATTATTACTAACAGTTGTATCTACTTCATTAGACGTACCAGCAAATGTTAATGTATCAGTTCCTATCGTAACTGTATCATTTGAACCACTATCGGCGGCAATAGTTAAGTCTGTAGGTATTGAGGATGTACTTACTGAAGACAACCTACCATCTTCTAATACAGTAATAACTGGTATTGTAGTTGAGTTACCATATGCAGCCGCAGTAACACCTGTTGCAGATAAACCTAATCCAGTTATAGTATTACCTTCAGCGGCTGCTAAACTTGAACCAGTTAATGAAGGTGTTGTTGTATTTAAAGCTAATGACTGTACATAATTACCTGTTGTGTCTGTAGCGAGGGCAACGCTGTTAGCTTGTATAGTTGCTGTTAATGTCTTTGTACCATTTAAATTATCTAATGCAACAGAGCCTCCTAAGTCCCCTCCTAATGCTATTGTAGCTCCAGTCGTAACTCCCTCACCTGCTGCACCACTAAGAGATGTAGCACTTAAACTATTAGTATAAAAACCTGCAGTAGCAGTAGTATACTTATATAGTTCTATTACCTCACCACCATTAGTAGTTATAAATCTCTGATATACATTACTGCCTTCTTTAATCTCTAAAGCAGCTCCAGCGTTATCAGGAATTAAAATATCACTTGAACTAGAAAAGGTTAGGTTACCATTTAAATCAACATCATCATTAAAATCAATTGTACTACCACCAGTCTTAGAATTAAATGCATCAGCATATATTGTACCGCTTGCACTAATATTACCTGATACTGTAAGTTTTTCAGTAGAATTAGTTGTACCTATACCAACATTACCAGAAGTATCAATTCGCATTCGCTCTTGTTTCGTAGCGACAGCGCCAGCAGTTCTTGCTGCATCCGCAGCAGTATAGAATATTATACCATCATCCTGAAATGAGTCTAACTCAATCGCTGCATAACCATAAGTACCTGTATACGGATAAATAAAATCTCCATTAGTCGTAGAGGACTTTAAACCACCAGCCAGTACTAAACTACCTGAACTATATTCGCTCCAGATCGAAGTGTAATGGGTAGTGCCACTAGGACCTCCCCATACAATTGATTTACCGGCAGTAGCATTACCTAAATCAAGAGTACCTTGTGGATTTGTATTACCTATACCAACATCCCCAGCGGAAGTGATAGTCATTCTAGTTAATGCGCCCGAACCAGTTGCAAAATTAGTACTATTGTTCTGTAGGTTTTTAATGTCAAGAGAACCATCAGCGTTATGAGCTAAATATGCATAATCTCCACCAGATCCATCACCGTTAGAAGCTCCATCTAACACAAACAAAGCACGATTTGCGTTGCTACTACCAAGAAATAAAGTTTGTTCTCCTGAACCATATATATGTAACTTAGCTCCGGGGTCAGTTGTACCTATACCAACCATACCTCCATCTTCAATATAAAAAGCAGAAGTACCGTCATCTTGTAAATCAACAATAGGTTGAGTACCGGTTTGATTTAACACTAAAGCTGGACCAGTACCAGCATTACATACATACATTGCTGACGTAGATGTAACTGTTGTGTTTAGGGTTGTACACACACCATGTACTGTTAAATTACCTGCGACTGTAATGTCAGATGCTACACAAACCGCATTAGAAAATCTGGTTAAATCGGAAGTTAAACAAAGACGAGAGACTCCACTGGTAGTAAAATATATCTCAGCATCATCTGGCTGCCACATACCTGTGCGATTATCATTTGCAAAACTGTAAGTAGGTGCTGTTTCAGACCCACCACTACCTAATACTAATGGAGATAATAATGATGTACTAGCGCTAACGCTGCCTGATACTGTTAGTTTTTCATTAGGATTAGTTGTTCCTATACCAACACTACCACTAGTATAAACATTAGTAGCTGATAATGTAGGAGCAACAACACAACTTGATGCATTAACAATAGGAGTGTTAACGCTCGTTGTACCACATACTAATGGAGAATGAACACATGTAGTGCCTACTACCTTCGGTGAACATACTTTAGTAGTACCACATACTAATGGAGATAATACTGAAGTACTACCGCATACATTAGTACCTGATAAAGATGGAGATAATACTGAAGTACTACCGCATACATTTGTACCTGATAAAGATGGGGATGAAAGACTAGTAGTAACTGAAACTACACTAGGTAAACCAACAGTAATATCATTATTAGATGCGACTGTGGTGATTTCATTAGATGTACCAAGTATTCTCAGACTCTCAGATAATAAATCTACATCCCCTATACCAGTTCCTGCCTCTGTACTGAGGGTAGTAGCCGCTGTTGTTGTACTAGCGCTTGAAATTCGACCATCTTCCAATACAGTTATAACTGGTATAGCGGATGTGCTACCATAAGCTGTCGCTGTAACTCCTGTAGCTGATAAGCCTAAACCAGTTATATCTAGGCCTTCAGCGGCCGATGTACTTGACGATGTAAGAGAGGGTGTTGTAGTGTTAAGCGCTAAGGACTCAAGATAGTTTCCTGTAGTGTCAGTACCAAGTGCAACGCTATTAGTTTGTATAGTAGCTGTAAGAGTTTTGGTACCACTTAAATCATCTATAGCGACCGAACCACCTAAGTCGCCTGATAAAGCAATTGTTGCGGTTGTTGTAAGAGCATCCCCAGCCCCACTAAGAGCAGCTGCGCTCAAGCTTGTAGTAAAGTTACCTATAGTGCCAGTTATATCCCCTGTTAATGTAACATCGTCATTAAACGATATAGCGCTACCACCAGTCTTCGAATTAAACGCATCAGCATACACAATACCAGTAGCGCTTACATTGCCGGATACCGTTAAAGCTTCATTAGCAACACTAGTACCAACTCCAACACTACCTCCTGTGTAAACATTTGTACCAGATAAAAGTGGAGATGAAACAGTTGTCAACCCAATAACTGACGGGGAACATACCTTAGTACTGCCCCAAATAACCGGAGATTCTACACATGTTGTCCCTTTGACTAGCGGGGCATCAACGCATGTAGTAGCCAATACGGCTTCTGTACATACCAACTCACTACCTTTAATGACTGGAGAATCTACACAGGTCGCGGCGTCTATAATAGGGGATATAAGACAAGTGGTACCTCTAACTACCGGGCTACACAGACAAGAAGAACCAAATACATCTTGAGCTGATACGTTAGATACCACTAACACAGGGTCCAGAAAGGATATGGATGCCCCACCGTTTGCAGAATTAAAAGCATCTGCAAACACAGTACCAGATGCGCTCATATTCCCAGAGACTGTGAGTGCTTCGGTAAGTACAGTAGTACCTATACCTACACTACCGTCCCTACATACAGTGAAACTGTTATTACTGGTAAAATCTATTGAACCAGTTGATAAGGATGTAGTGCTTAAGCTTGTTAAATATGTACCTGTAGCTGCAGATAAGCCACCCGTCGCGCTGGATCCACCTACAAGTAGTCCGTTTTTTACAATAAAATCTTTACTAGCCATATCAAATTCACTTTCCTCTGATACAATTATTTATGACTTTTAAAGCTTAATAGATAGATAAATCCCCGTAATCTTTAATCTCCCAATGATAGCTATCTTGTAGTAAGGCTAGAAAGAAGTCATCAGTCATAGGTTTATAATAGTCTAGCGGATATACCCCTACGTTTGCTTGAGATTCATACTCACATGTACCTATACCCACCCCTATAAAGTTCTTTATTATAAGAGTATTATCTAGGCCTGCGTTTTTTGGGTATGTAAGTACTATGTTTTCGCCGGATTCACACTCTCCTACAAACACGCATATTTCGGTTTGTTTGGTTTTAGAGAGTATATCTAATACAAGATTTTCCGGGAAGTACTCTTCTTTATTTAACGGTTTTTTGTACTTAGCTATAGCTTGATACCAGAATTCTTCGGGGGTTTCAGGATTCATACTCGTAACTCTATTTCTTTTCGATGACCAACAATGACCTCTGGATGAACATATACATCAATAAGAAGTTTTTTTAATTTTAAACACAAAGTTACATCTTCCATTGTAAAGTCTTTACATTCTTTTATGTTAACATACGTAGGTTCAAACCATGGATACTTTAACTGCTCAAATACTCCTTTTTTAAACAACAAAAAACCAAAACCCACATACTCTACAGTAAACGGTAGTAATCTAGTTCTAATATCCTGCTTGTTAATGAACTGGAATGTTCCATGTTTTTGAAAATACTCTTCGTCCCATACCTCAACAGCAGCAAACTGAGTACTATCTGCCATTAAGTACAATCCGGAAATTGCTTCCTTATCCTCTTCATATAATTTATCAAAATCAAAAGGAGTAAATGCTATATCATCATCCAGCCATAAAACATAATCATACTCCTGACCATTAAACACCTCTTGGTCAGGTCCTTTCTCTGGAGAGCCCATTAAACACTTGTTGCGTACTTCATATATATTACGAGAGAAAGTAGAGCTAAATAAAATCTTAAACCCTTTATTATTTAAATGTTTAATTAGAAGGGTTAAGGAAAATAAAAACCGACCTGAAAAAGAACTCCCGGGGCTGCATATAACAATTGTTTTATTCATTTTGTTTTTACAAAGTTAAAGTCTCCTTCATACAAATCAATCTCTTTATCAATTAGTAATTCGATATTTTTTTCTTTTATTCTTTCACATATGCCAATATCGACATATTGTTGTTCGATCTGGTTTTTACTTACGTGAGGTTGGAACCAAGGGTATTGTATACTTTCAAATACTCCTTTTTTAATAAACACAAAATCAAAATCCAAATAATCAGCAACAATATAATCTGCATTTTCAGATTTTTTCTTATACCTCCCGTCAACCTTCCCTGATAAAAAGTTATAATTACACGACTTAAACTTGTTATATGCTTTTACGAAACTTGTAGGGGTAAAGGTAACCTTGTTACTCAAAAAGACTAATATATCATATTTAAGTTTATGTTGAAAGGGTACTTGTTTAGGTCCTGCTAGTACATTACCGCCCAAGCACATTTGTTTAGCGTAGAAAGCATTACAACTAGAATGCTGAGAAATGATATAGTTTATTCCAGTGTTATTTAAATAAGATGTTAGGTTGACCCATGACCTCAAAAAACCTCCACTGTATGACGAATCAAATAAATTAAAAACAATAGTCATCCTGTAAGATTATTTACAGGGATATTTCGAGAAACCACTAGTTCTTTGCAAACTTGCTGTCTTTATCAATAGCAAAATTAGCTCTACTAAACTCTAACCGATCAACAAATTTAACCGCATTACCAGTGGTGTCTATAGCGACGTAACCCTCAGGCTCTGTGACTACTAAATCTCCATTCGGTTCGAATAAGTAATGTTTCATATTAACTCCTTGCATTATATTATTATACTTTTGTATAAAAATATCTTTAGCTTGTTTTATTGCTTTTTGAAATTCAAATATATTTAAAATATCTTCTTTTGCGGTGTCTATTAAAGACAGTAGGGTATTTTTTGCTTTAGTAGATCTCTCTTTACCAGCATCACTCTTGAGGGAACTTATCTTTTTATCAAGTCTCTCCGTAAACCATTCAACAAACTTTTGAAAAGATACGGCACTATCTCCTAAGAACTCACCACCTCGAATCTCAGTATTAATGTATGTATTAATACTAGATAGCATCTGATCACTAGCTGTCTCAAAGTCTATATTACTAAGAGACTGGTTCGCGCTATTGATATAAGATGTAACTAGCTCAGTCTCATTATCTGTTAAGGTAACATGTCCAGCGTCACTCTCAAAGTAAGCATCCTTAACATAAACATCCGGGCCTGGGTTAATGCTTGTAACATCAACACCAAACTTCTTAGTAGTAAATCTAGGTAATCCTTGCTCATCTAAATTAACATCATACTCGGTATGAAAAACAACACCTATCTTGGCTTTAACTATTTTTTGACCTTCTTCACTATTAGTTGGAACTGCATACACAATTGTATTAGGCTTAAAGATAACATGCTCTTCTCCATCAATTGTATTCACATTTTTAATCTCCTCGTCAAATAAAAAGTCACCTTGATACGTAGAAGTAAAATTAACTCCCTTAAAGTGAACAAACGTTTGAATTAGTTTATCTACTAGACCGGGAGCGTGAGAGTGGTTTTGCTTAATATCGTTAATAGAGTAATTCATCTTAGGGACCTTTGCGAACACAGACTTACTACCTACAAAAAAGTTACCATTAGGGTCTATACCTACTACTACAGCCGGTGCCCCGTCATACTTAACTGTCGTGTTAACCGCTTTAGGAGTATTACTGTCTAATACTTCCGTCAATGCTTGTAGGTATTGTATCGCTCGTATACCACCTTCTTTACCGTTAGTAAGAACAAGCTCCTCCAGGTGAGTCAAATGTTTATTCGGCCCAGCAGCTTCATTAAATAAAAAATAATCCTTATATGTAATCATACGTTGTTCGCTCTATACTCTATATATATTTACTTTAATACCTATCTCATCGTCGATCCAAGCATCACAAAAACCTTCACTTATAATATAATCTACAATTTTGTTAGGTACTTGCTTACCTTCTATTGACTCTCTGTCATCAAAGATACTAATTTTATAGGGCTGTATTTTAACCCTATACCCCATAACTGTTGTATCATATAATCCGATCACGTTCATTATTTTGTCGTAATGGATGCGGCGCTTCCTTGTGGGCCTGCTTTAGCTCCAAACCCGGGTAGACCTATATTAACTACTTTAAAAACATCAGCAGGGGAAGTCGAGCTATTAACAAACGCGACATTACCTTTCTTATTAAACACAAACAAGCCTGTATTTTCCATTTCTTCTAGTCTTAGATAATAGTGAAGTAGAGCTATTTTGTAGTTTACTAAAAATTCGTTGTAACTACCTAGGCCTTTCTTTACAAACTCATCTATAAACGTGAGCTCTGAATCTTGTAGTTGGGTAAAAACAGACTTAAACCCATTTTTAATTATACCGCTTAAGTATTCTGTAGTAATAATATTACTACCTAACAACTCGAACCCAGTCGTTAATAAATACCCAGGGCTTTTTAATATATTAAAATCATTTGTACCACCAGCTGGTACATCTAAGTTTAAATTATTCTTGTTACTAAGCTCTGTAAAGACCTTAGACCAATAAATGCTAGCGGCAGCACCATCGCTATAACCAGATTGACCCCTCAAACGAGCGCCCTGACCTTTAACATCATATACCTTCCCATCAACAAGAATGTCTCCTCGTGAGGCCTTTTGACAGTCCTTCAAAAGAGTAGTTAATAATATCTCCCCTCGACCCATAACAGGCTGAGAGTGAAAGCGTAAATCATATAACTGTTGTATCGTGGATTGTTCAAAACCAACCTTACTAAACGCTGTAACCATATTACCAGAACTAATTAAATCATCCATAGTAACTCCATTAGAATCTCTGGTTTTTATATATTCTAAAACTTCCTCAGTATTAGATTGAGAGAGAATAATTCTAAGAATAGACTTAACCCATGTAGGGTCTAAAGCAGACTGGTTACTAACAATGTTAATCAACTCCTCCACACTGCTACGGTCTGCTAGTAAATGTTTTATCTCTTTGTAATCATCATCACTTATAGGTATAGACTTTGTAAATGGTTTATTATCTACTCTTAGAAAATAATCCTCAGAGCCGTTGTCCTCAAAAAATTGTTTAAATGTTTTCATATTCCTATAGGGTATCTCTGTGGTTTGTTTTTTTGATGTTGAGCGTCTTTGTCATTTAGGGTACCTAAGGCACTTAACATTGCTTTTTCCCACTCTTCCAGCCCAACCTTCTCTTTTAACTCTTCTGTAGAATACATAAGGTCGTATGACTTAATTATTAAGTCATTTAATCTCGCAATCGTTTTATCATTACGTAAGGTCTTAAATGCTAAGTTCTCAATTGAAAACTCTCCTTTACCTGCAAGACCCTCTTTACGCATTTTCATAATCTTCTCTTTAAGTTTTTTAGCACGCTTATTGATAAGACTAAATTCCTTTTCATCACTTATATTATTAACGGCATCATCTAGAAGATCAAGCTCTTTTTTAAAGGCCTCTGATTTTTTTACTACATCTTCATGATCTATTTCCGGTTTCTCATATTTAGGTTTCTTAATCCACCTGTTGCCAGATAAACTAAATAGGCCAGAGGCTACATGAGGTTCATGAATATCTTGAAAGTATAGCTCCACCTCATGACCGTTAAACTTTATATCGTGTCTAATGTTCCAAATAAATCTCTTACCGTCAAGGGCACGCTTTACTAAATCTTCATCTTTATTTATTTCAGCAAAATCTAAAAGTATATGTATATCTAAGTCTGAGTACTCAGAGTAATTATAATTAGCTAAAGAGCCAGTAAGCTGTACATCTTCAATCATATCAGCTGATATATGATCGTCGTTATCAACAAACTCGTCAACAATTTTGAGTACGGGTTTTAATACATCTTCTTTAAATTCAAACCCATCCCAGAATTGTGGGTGTAGAGTATCGTTATAATAATTACTCTCTTCGAAATATGTTTTAAAATTATTATGCATCAGCTCTTAAAGTTTTTGGAGAGGTAGCGATGTATACTGTCACATGATCTTTATCACCTTCTTCACCTTCTCCTGTTTTGTCGTAAGAAACATACTGGTGCACTGATCTAATATAATCAGCAGCCTTAGTAATTTTTGCCTCCATCCAATCATCTAATGGATAGTCCTCATCTAACATATCATGTAGTTCTTTAGAAGTGTTAGCTAAATGAAACAAGTCAGTTTTAGCCATACCAGCTCCGTTCGGTTCAGCCTTTTCTTCCGAATCTTTTGTGTGAGTAAATTCATTTAAGTAACTATCTAATCTTTTAGTAGTCTCCATATAAATACTTATACAATATGACACCAGAATTCGATAAACTATATGAAGGTCTTTGGGATAATATTAACAAAGCCAAAAAGAGAGGTAACACCTCTAGCAAATGGAAAAAGGATCCCAAGTATAGGAAGCAGATGAAACAGCAAGCTTCTAAAATATCTAAGGAAGACATTGAAGAAGCTTCTAGATGTACCAAAGTAACTAAAAAAGCTAGCAGTACTTCTAAAGGCAAAAAATGGATGAAGTGTGTTAAAAAACCATCCGGAGGTGGTTATAAAAGAATACATTGGGGTCAAAAGGGTGTAAAGGTATCCGGGAAAGCTAATACAAAAAGAAGAAAAAGCTTTAGAGCGAGACATAAATGTAGTTCGGCTAAACCAGGAACCCCTAGATATCAAGCTTGTAAGGATTGGTGATATGAAATCATTATTTGACAAAAAAGTAGAAGAGATTTTAGAGAAATCTATACATGATCCAGTAAGGCCTGGTATTTTAAAAAGACAAACCAAAGGTAAGCTTACTTGTACAAAGGCTAGAGCTTTAAAGTCTAAACAAAAAAATAAAGGCAATAATACAGCTAAAGCTGCGCAGCGTTACTTAAACTATCATTGCGAAGATACTGGAGCTAACTGTCCTACGGCTACTCAAGACTTAGAATTAAACACTAAGAACAGAGACGCAACCATTAAACAGTTTAATTACGGTCCTTTAAACGTAGAGGAACCTGGTGACTATTGGAGGAAAATAGCAAAGTACTGGAAGACTTCAGAAGAAGCTGCGAAGAGCTCTTTATGCGGTAATTGTGTTGCGTTTGATATCTCCCCTAGAATGGATGATTGTATGCCTGGAGAGACATCTGATAATGATGGTAGGCTAGGTTATTGCTGGATGCATCACTTTAAATGTCATAGCGCTAGAAGCTGTCATACATGGGCTAAAGGCGGTCCTATAACTGATGATGATAAGTCTTATAACTGGCAAGAGCGAGGGGCTAAATAGATAATCTTTGACCTACACTAATTTTATCAGGGTTAGTTATTCTATTCTTAGTCATCAACTCTCTTATAGATTTACCTGTTGCTTTAGATATTTTACTTAACGTATCTCCAGACTGGACTGTATAGAAATCTGTTCTTATAGGTTGCTGTTGAGATGTAGAACCACCACCATACAGTCCAAATGCGGCAGCATTCCGTTCCATTCTACCAGCAACTCCTGTTTCGTCTTGTTTAGACTTTTTATATCCAGCGTGGTTAAGATATTCTTTCGCGGCTTCTTTCCATTCTCCTCTATTCATTAAACCTAATGTATTTTTGCTACCGGATAGGTCTCCTCTAAAAAAACCATCTACAATAGCATTACGCAAATATTGAGGGTAAGAATCAAATGCTGGTAGCTTACGTTTAGCAGATGCTATTTTAGCCTTTACATCAATATTGAATAGTTGCTCCATTTGGCTGTTCGATAGAGGAGTACGCCCTCGAATAACATTATTATAATCTCTACCAGCTACCTGTTGTAGCACTTTGTCGTTTCGTAGAACAAGATGACCTACTCCAACGGTTAGGTAACCTTTGTGATCTTTGTATGCATACCCTGGCCGACCATCTTTACCTTTACCTTCACTTGGCGCAATATAATCATAATAAGATTGATCTTGTTTAATAGCTTGAGTTATTGGAGTAGGCGTCTTGGCTTGTACTTCTCCCGGGCCACCTAAGGTGGCTCCTAAGATACCTAGTGCTGCTAGAGCTTTAGCAAAAGGTCCTTCTTGCAAGATAATCTCATTTGCTTCGTTTAATTGATCAAATGTCATTTTAATTATTTATAAATAAATTCATTTACTGAGACCCGGTTATACATTTCTTCGTAATTACACTCTCCGTAAAAATAATTATCTAATTGCTCTGCTAAACGTACTTTGGCTATCTCTAAGTCTACTTCATACCATTCGTTTTTTATTTGTTTAGCAAAGTGGGCCATCTGTATTTTTATATTTTTTTCAGCCTTTAAATACTCCGGATGTTTAATAGAATACATAATCTCATAATCTCTAAAAGGAGAACCCGTCTGATATGTTTGCAGACGGGTCTTAAGATTTTTAGTTGTACCGATCTTTATCCAACCGGGCCAAGAGCTATTACATATAATATAAAGGTATCCGAGAGACATAATCTTAAGCAGAGGTACCTACACCAATTGATGTACCTACCCCGACTTTATTATCAGCACTCTTCCAAACCTTATCTGTACTACAGAATTCCCTAGTCTGTTCTCCAGATACCGGATCAGTAGAAAGAGCAACCTGGATTTCTTTCTTATGAGCGACTTTATTAACAAACGACCAACCAGTACCAATAATACTTGTAGTACTACCTAATATCATGTGAAAACTATCTGTAGTTAGAGATCCTTTAGCAATTAAAATACCTCCAGCGATTGTAGCAGTGTGACGAATTAAACCACCAATCTCATTTCTATATTTCTTAATAAAATTTATTATCTTTTTCATCTTAATTATTTATGTCTAACATAATTAAATACTTACATGGAGCCTACAGGTATTCAACCTAAACATATAGAACAAATCGCGAAAGATTTATTAGGAGACTATGGTTGGCTTTTTCTAGCTGGTGTAGTACTTCTTCTGTTCCAATCTAGTATAAAAAAGCTAGTGTCGGGCATATTTGTGTTCGCTGGAGGAGACTATAAAACAGACGATGTGGTTTTTATTGACGGAAAACCCGGGAGGATTATTCGTGTCGGAATTACTAAGACTGTCTTTTTTATCTACGATGTTTATGAAGGACAAATAACTGGAGGTAGTAAACTTGTAGTACAAAACGAATGGTTAGGCAAGCTTAAGATAGAGAAACCTCTACCTCAGCTTGACCTAAACCGATTCAATGGTAAATCAAAAAAATAACTACGCCTGTTCAGTCTCTGGCTGTACTGCGGGTACCATTTCACCTAAACTAGGTATCTCACATGCACCACCAGCACACGCAACAGTCTCTTGTACTTCTGTAGTGTCTTCTGTTTCTTTGAGGGCTTTATAATTTACGTGCTTAAATTGCTCTATAATAGTATTCCAGCGCTCTTCATCCTTTTCATTAACTATAGACTCTAAAGGAGCTTGTTGATATAATTTATCTCCTGTTTTAGGTAATAACGAAACAGCTCCAAAATATTTCTTATTATCATATAAGAATTTGAACACCCTGTCCCATTCATCATCTTTCACAACCACTGTGCAACTTACATTATGTTCAACATTGTTAGTGTTTGCTTCTGTAGTTCCAGGAATTACCCAATTTTGCTGAGTAGACTTAATCCACTTTAAATGCTGCAGCGCTGTAAGGTCTTCTTTTATCATCGCTTTACTGGAGATTTCTATAGGAAATGTCACTACATCATCCGTCTTATTCGCAGACCATACACTCTCCTCACACATATGAGGATTGCTTTTCTTAAAGTGTCTGTATACGGGATCTAGTTTATTGCATTGAATACGTCTAAAGTACTTTTTGCTGTGGTGAGGATGAATTCCAGAGGCGCTACCTAATACTAAGGAAGATGTTCCTTCTGGCTTAATACAAGTAATTCTAGATGCTTGATTAATATTTAGCTTTTTTGCCCAGGCTTTATTAACTCTAGTAGCATGCTCTGCTCCTTCCTTTTGATACTCGGGATTTAATAGGACTTTCGGATTATCCATCATTCCAGTAATAGACACCCCTAGTAATGCTTCTCCTTCAGTTAATTGCTTAGACGCAGGCCTCAAGTATTTAAAATCAGAGTAGGCAGCTTGTAGTGTGCCGATAATAGTAGCAGCTTTCACTGCGTTTAAAAACTTAGCTTTAGTGTCAATCTGGGCTCCGTTAATAGATGTTAAGTTACAAAACTGAACACCACATACTCCGTCTTCTGTAACAGGAACAAAACCAATCTCAAAACAAGGATTGTATAACTGCCACGGGTGGTTACCAAACACAAAACCCGGTTCACCAAACTGTTTAGTTTTATTAAGAATTTCTGTAAACTCTTCGAACGAAGTCTCGTTTCTCAATAACAAAACACTATTATTACTACGAGCGCGCTGCGGCTCAACGTGGACCCAACTTATACGCTTATTGTCAATTACATCTTTATACTCATACTCGCTCAACTCTACCTCATACTTTTTCTTATTAACAGTAATCTTCCCTACGTATAAATTTGCATCATCATCGTGATAAAATTTGGTGTGCTTAGAGACATCAAAGAATGTCTTTGCATTCATCATCTCTTCATCATCTTTGTCAAAGACAAGAGACGTTGCCGATCGACGGATACCTCCAGATAATACAGCATCTGCACAATGCATTAAGATATCATATGCATTGATTGGCTTAATTCTAGTTTGACGTTGCTGTTCAATTATGTAGTCGAATAGCTCTTTTACCTTTGCATGACACTGTTTTAGACCTTCGTACCCTGGTGCTTTACCCCCAGCAGTAATAAGAGGGGCTCCTTTAGGTCGGATCTTACTAAAGTCAAAAACAATCTTTCGTCCAGAGAATGCTGTATTTCGAAAGTAACAATTTAATAAAGCTTCAATTGAGTCAGACCAACCCTCAATACTATCCTCTACAACATATGTTACAACTGTTCCAGTCTTATCAGCCGATGTTACAAGGTCCGGAAACCTATCGATAAAGTGCTTGGATACTCCTATACCTACTCCGCACCCACATAATAATAAATAAAATATTTCCGCAAAAGAACGAATACTATCAACGTGTCGTACAGCACAATTATATATACGAGCATTATGGGATAGAACCGCCTTGCCACCGAATTGCATTGATCTCATAGACGGTACAATGTCTTTATTTTTTACTTGCTCAAACGCCCATTTAATCGTATCAACATCCTCTTGGGGTAACCCCTTTTTAAATTGATCGACATGCATCTTAGAGACACGATTTATACACTCATCCCATGTTTCTCTTCTATTGAGAGCTTGATTGTGTCTTGCGTATTTACTGGTAAATGTAAATGTAGATATTTCGTCTAGATATTTAATGTCTTTGTCTTGTGGCATCGGTATATATTATTTATGCTTAGTTTAGCGGTTTAATAGGTACTGCAAACGAACCATCCTTCACATAAATATAACGATTTTTTTGAAAAAGTCAACTCATCGTTTGACTGTGGCTTGTCCGAAATAGAAACCAATAATAGCAGTTAGAGCTTGTCGAATCTCAGGTACTAATAAATAACCATTAATCTCTACAAACACAGGTTCGGTCTTAGTACCTAGCAAACCCCACAGTACTTTCTTAGTAATTATTTCTTCAACTACAATTGGGTGATTAAAAAATGTTATAATAAACGGAGCCAGAATAACACCAAACAACACGCTTATAACAATTACCCTCCGAACCCATTTACCCGCATCTATACTAACTCTCTCTACGGCTTTATCAGCGGACGCGTCTGCAGCTTCTCTGTCCTTCATAAGCATTTCAAACCGTTTTTGTTCATTTTCGGCTCGCTTTGCGACAATTTTAAAAAAGAACCCTACAACTGACCCACCGAACATAGTTAATATCTCTGCTGGTATCATATAATTATTTATAAAAAAAGCGCCCGAAGGCGCTTAGGTTTACTACTATTGTAATGAGATTGTTTTGTCTAACGCTTAAGTTCTATTAAAAAATCAGAATTAAGAAGCTCTTGGTTCGCCCGCGCTGTCCCTACTTTCTCTATTAATTTTTTAACCTCTGCTACAACATCCGGATGCTCTCCAACCCCGGTCGCGTTGTTCAAATAAACGTTTAAGTTAGCTACCGCTGTTTTTTCTTCAGCAACGTAAATAGCGTATAGCGCTTCTAGAATCTCTGTGGGTGTATTTTTACTCATTAATCAATAAATCCTTTCCTTTTATCATAAACTAGCCTACTAGACTTATCAGGAGCACCGTTATTTGTTTTGAAAACTTTCTCGATGTCTTCCTCATAATTAATTTTCTTTAGCCCTTCTTTATGGACTAACCGCGGATCTTTATTAGTAGAAGAATGTTCAAACTCTCTTTTCTCGTTTGTATAAATATCCTTCACTACGAACTTATATGCATTCATTAGCATGACTTAAATATTAACCTACTCTTACTTACTTGGCAAGATATTTTTTCGGGCTTAATTTTACTTTTAATTATCAATGTAGCGATTTCTGTTTCGATATGTTTCTCAAAAAACCGTTTTAAGAACCTAGCTCCATATTTCCTACTATATCCTTGTTCAGCGATATATTTACGAGCTTCATCACTCATTACAAAGGTAATTGTATTACTTTGCTCTAACTTTGCAACAAACTTTTTGGTTTCGATATCAACAAGCTGTCTCTTATACACATCTCCGAGCCCAC
>OJGS01000145.1_pt1 | contig 26639 bp, 26 predicted proteins | sample 1594531 | NCBI WGS metagenome assembly OJGS01 (sample SAMN05416816, study PRJEB24817) | seawater metagenome | isolation source: Sea water | place: Canada:Atlantic | collected 2013-07 | reverse complement strand
GCTCGACAATTTCGTAGCGTAGATCAGGGCAGTCGCGGTTAAGATGGCAAGCTGCTCCCACGCCGGACAGGCCAGCACCTATTATTAGAACGTCTAGATGTCTGTGTTTCATGTTTTAACTCTCCGCTCAGTGGAGCGTATCTGTTGAATGGGCGGATCAATCGATTGAAGGAAATCCATCACAGCCCCCGTAAAAATGCTATTGCGGTCACCAGCTACCATATGACCCGCTTGCTCAATCACCCGGTACTGGGCTTGGGGTACCAGGGCCAAAAGCTCTTGAGCACCTGTTTCGCTGAGTACATCACTGTGGTAACCACGGATCAGTAATATCGGCATGCTGAGGTGCCTCGCCGCACGATTGAGTCGGGCCCCGCCGAACATGCTTTCATCTGTTTCGGGGATCTCGGCATGATCAAGAAACGCTGGATCCCAGTGCCAGTGGAGACGACCGTTCACATCCTCACGCAGGTTTTTGCGGAGACCCTGTGAATTCGCGGGTGCTTTGCGCCCCGGGTTATAGGCAGCGACCGCGTCCCGCACCTGCTCCAGAGAGTCAAATCCGTCACGGTGGCGACGCATGAATTCAATAATCCGGCGAACGCCGTTGCGTTCCAGCTTGGGAGCCACATCTACCAGTACAAGGCCACGGCAGTTCAGAGAAGCCTCTTCTCCAAGCGCGAGCATGGCAGTGAGGCCACCCATTGATGCACCGACGATATACGGCGACGAGGGGAGCGACTGAATGATAGCGCGGAGGTCGGACACCAAGGCAGTGGCGCTGTAATCACCTTTTGGACACCACTGGCTTTGCCCATGACCTCGGGCGTCTATGATAGTGGCGCAGTACCCGGCCTTTGCCAGGACGGTTGCCGTGTGCGTCCATGCATGACGAGTCTGTCCGCCGCCATGTAGCAGTAGCACCTGCGGCGACTTTGGATCACCGAACCGGGTCGCACTAAGAGCCAAACCTCCGTTTCCTTGGAACTGTATGTCCCTGCCAGTCTCCGGGGTGGCACTTGAAGCACTCTGGTTACGCGTTGTGGGATTATCTTGATAATGCATTATTAAAGGTACTTGATTGTTTGGTCAAACAACCAAATGGTAACGTTTCATTCACAAAAAGGGAAGTGCTGCTTGAGTAAATTGTCGCAGGGGTGCAAATGTGGCTAAAAAAGCCCTTCATGAATTCTACAGTGAGAAAAGGTTCACCACGGATCAGATCGAGATAGGTAGGGGCGAACAATGCACCGAGTTACACTGTTTTGTGCGGCCAAGCAACACAACAAAAACATTGCGCTCATGCCCGAGGCTACGTTTGCGTAGAATGGCCAGAAGGGTTTCTTTCCCTGTCATGACTCCCGCCTTTCTGCCTCTGAGTACCCGATTCCCCCGTTACACACCTATGTAGCGGTTGCTACCAAGCGTGTCCCTTGATTCATGATCTCGGTTGCGTCGTATTCGAGATCGGCATTCATTTGAGTGCTGAATCTGGCTTGAGGTGTGCGGCTAGCAGCTTTGGGCGGGTTGTCTGTCTAGCGTTGGCTCACAGAGCAATTACGCTAGCATGCAGAAGGGCTGTGCCGATGTTGCCGCTCAAGTTGATTGCCTCTCTGCCAGGATTGCAAACCACAAGGCCATCGACAAGACCCGACGGGGCGCGATCTGGTGCCCCGGATCTTGGCTAGGCCCGCTATGTGATGATGGATAAATCTGCCCTGTTCAAGGAGATCGTTATACCAACATGGCAGTGAATGCCAAGAGTGGTAGGTGCTCTGGGTAAACGAAGGTCGCTTCAGAGCCGTGATTCGACGGTTCTTTGAGCGGGTGTGGCCACACTCCCGTCAGATTCAAGCGGTGGCAATGGACATGAGCTTGACCATGGATCTGAGGTCGAGGCTTGCTTCCCAACGCCCGGGTGGCCTATGGGTTGTTCGATGCGATGGCCAAATTCGGCAGGAGATATGATAGATCGCGTGCGGGGGGATCAAGGCAATGATTCACTTCGCCAAAAAATGGACACTGTACGCAGAGGGTATCGCCGCTAGTGCCACTTCGCGCTGAATTCTTGAGCCGGGCCTAGCATGCTAGAGGGAATGAAGGTTTGGATTAAGGTCATCAAGAGAATGGCTTACGGTTTTCGGGATAACGGCTACTTCTTCGTGAAATCTACGCCGCTTTTTCGGCATCCTGCCCTAGACCATAAAAAAAGGTTCATCGCGGATTAGAGTGAAATAAGTATGGGCGGACAGTGCACCGAGTTAAGTTGTTTGTGCGACCAAGCAACACAACAAGGACACTGCCGCCATGCCAGATGCTACGTTTCCGTGGACTGGCTGGGAAGGATTTCTTCCTGGCCATTTCTCCCGCCTTTCGGCCTCTGCGTGCCTGATTCAGCTGCAGCCAGACCCCAGTTACACCCCTCACTGTAGTGGCTGCCTACAAGCCTGCTCCTTGATTCATGATGTCAATGTGCGCCGCATTCGGGATCGGGATTTGTTTGAGTATCGAACCTGGCTTGAGGTGCCGGTAAGGCGACTTCGCTGCCCTCGCTGCGGTGTCCGCCGTGAAGCCCTGAGCTGGTTGTCCGTCTATTCCCGCCTTACTGAGCGATTGCGCCAGCAGGCGGAGGCTCTGTGCAAACTGTTACCACTCAAGCAGGTTGCCAGCCTGACAGGACTGCATTGGCACACCCTCAAGGTCATCGACAAGACCCGACTGGAACGCGATCTGGTGCCCCCGGATCTCAGCCAGGTCCGCTACTTGATGATGGATGAATTTGCCCTGTTCAAGGGGCACCGTTATGCCAGTGTGGCGGTGGATGCCGAGACCCGACAGGTGCTCTGGGTAGGTGAAGGCCGCTCCCGGGCTGCCGTGCGCCCGTTCTTTGAGTGGCTCGGACCCCATTGTGAGCATATTGAGGCGGTGGCAATGGACATGAACTCGGCCATGGATCTGGAAGTCCAGGCGCACTGCCCTAACGCCCGCGTGGTCTATGACCTGTTCCATGTCATCGCCAAATTCGGCAGGGAAGTGGTAGATCGCGTGCGAGTGGACCAGGCCAACGAGCTACGCCATGACAAGGCGGCAAGAAAACGGGTGAAACGGTCCCGCTGGCTGCTGCTGCGCAACCCCGAGAACCTCAAGGAAGACCAGCGTAACGAGCTGGACGCCTTGCTGAAACTGAATCAGCCGCTATTGGTGATCTACTTGATGAAGGAGAAACTGAAAGAGTTATGGTTCGCCCGTAATCAAAGGGCAGCACGGTGGCGTTGGACTCGGTGGCTGAACCTGGCAAGAGAAAGCGGCATTAAGCCCCTGACCCACTTCGCCAACAAGCTAGCTCCATATGCAGCAGGCATCGCCGCCAGCGCTGATTTCCCGCTGAATACCAGCGTGCTTGAAGGAATGAACAACAGGATCAAGGTCATCAAGAGGATGGCGTACGGCTTCCGGGATAACGACTACTTCTTCATGAAGATCAAAGCCGCTTTTCCCGGAATTCCGCGATGAACCTAAAAAAAGCCCCCAATGAAGGGGGCATAAGAGTGCATAGCATTACGGGGAATGCTTTAGAGATTTTTAACTGGCAAGAAGGTGAATGTCAGGTCTACGCCTAGGGGCGGTACCTCCAGTTCCACACCAGCCAAACCTATGCCCAAAAGATCAATGTTGGCCGGTATGATGAGGGGGTCAGGATTGCGGACCTTTAGAATCAGGCGGCCATCGTCAACAAAACGTAACGGCCCTTCCAGGACGACCCCAGTGATTAGTTTGCTGCGGATATCATGTCCGAGTTCAATAATTAGCCGTGGTTCTAGTTCTGGTGCATCTACCATGAGATCAAACGTGGTGCTGAACCAGGGGCCATCAGGGGTTTGGGTGATATACCCCGTGATTGGGTTGTTGTTTTCGTATGCCAGGCGGAGCATCAAAGGGCCTGTGTCTAGTGGTATGGAGATTATTCCCAATGCCCTAGCCTGCAGAAACACGCTGGTGGTGGGGAGAATAGTGGGAAAGACTTTCGCAATCACGGCGCCGGTGACTTCATTTGACGTGCCCGGGTCACTGTCGATGAGGCGGCGGTTTACGGTGACATCTGGTTCATAGCTGCTTACCCCGGCTTGCAATGCACCTGCGCCCACGAAAGCAAACTTCTTTTCTGGGCAATCTTCGCCTATATCACAGCCAATGTTGGCATCGGTTACAACGCCAGAGAAGTCTTTGAGTTGAAGTTGCAAGTAATTGAATTCCGCAGTCGCTCCACCGTTTCCATCCGGCTCCGCGCCTTGCTCGCTGTCTTCGAGACTGAGGTTCGCGTTTACATCTGCTACCGGAAGTGAGCGTAATGATACGCGGGTAATCCGATCCTCTTCCCCTGTTACCACAAAGTGATTGGTCAAGTTAGGGCCGCCTTCTCTCAGGCCAGGAGCGGTAGAGCTGGACTGAGACAGTTGGCGTGTTTGTATCGGGGCTCCATCATTTGAACAAATGGCGTTGCCCCCACAATTTGGAGACCCGGCCTCAGAGTGAAGGGTATAGCGGTAAAGGTCACCAACTTGCCAAGGGCTTTCAGGATAAAACTCGGTCCGTTGTGCAAATACCTTAAGACGGCCGTTGACGAGCTCCCACGCATTATTGCCAGTGTTAAAACGCTCAACAACAAAGGTGTTCTCGTTGACAGTGGCTATGTCGATGCTGCGGCTGAAAATAGCTCGGAGGCTAAAGTCCTTGAAAAGGTTTGGTACTGGGTAAAGCGGGTCGCTACTTTTGCCGCCCACACATCGACCGTTTCGCCAGTTTTCGCGTGGTCCGGTTAGCACGGCACCGGTCATCGCACAGGGGTAGCCCGGGAAAACAGCGGAGACAAGAGGTGAACGCAACTCATTTACGTTGCCATTGGGAAGAATGAATTCCGGCAGGCGAATATCGAGTGTTCGATCTTGGTTAAGCGAATTGCCTTGAGTATCTCGAAGCAGGCTGGTCAGGGTTACCTGGATATCTTTGCCATGCTCAAGAATGTCTTCGCTTATCACCACCGTGGCGCCATCATGCCTCATCTCGAATGTTTGAACTACGCCATCGACCCTAACCTGAATGGCGCCGTCAAGAAATACCGATGCAGGGTCCAGTGGTTTGTTGAAGTTCAAGATAATTGGATCGCCGGGGCGAGCATTGGGCTGGAATATGCCTGGTACCCAAGAGTGAAGTTGCAGAGGGCGTGCATCGGGAGTGGGTGAAGGCGCTTGGCGCTGGTTTTCGTAGGCCTCCATGCGGAATGAAAGTAAGCCCGATGCCTTTTCCAAGCCTAACACTTCGGGTTCGACTACGCTGACTGCATCCAGTACCAGCACCCCATCTTCAACAACGGCTAGCCCGGCTACCTGTACATTGAGCAGGTTCTGGCTGAGGGCTCCGTTCGGCGCCATTCCTTCTGCGCTCATTGCCGCGTCCATATTAAGCAGGGCATAACGAGGGACTGACGGTGAATCACTGAACGGATTGGGAATCAGGTAACCGTTGGCGTCACTGAGCAGTGTGATGGTAACTTCACCTGTCTCAAGGCCGGAGGGTATTTCGCCCAAAATATTGACATCGACAGGTGAGCCCCGCAGCACAGAACCGGCGGGCACTCGCAATGGCACAGCACCAGGAAAATCTGGTGCAAAGCCTAGATCGGCAGCAAGATCACCACTCAATGCCGTAAAGGACTCGTTGCCCAGCACAAAGGACTGGACGGGGACCTGGTTGATTGGGTTTCCGGTTAACAACGAGGTCAAATCAGGCTGCTCAGCACCAAGGCTGCCTACCTTAAGAATGGATGTTGCGCGAGGAAGTGTCGAGACTGGAACAAATGTACGATTGTATTCTGGCAACTCAGCACCGGTTGTTTGGGCGCGCAGTCCAGTAATGGTCAATGTGTGTTCCACCGGTTCCAGATCCTGGGAGGGGTCGAGGCTCAGGTATCGGCCCTGCAAGAACAGGGAGGCCGGCACTAACTGGCCCAGGTTGTCACGCAGCTGGACGGTTCCGTTTTCGCCATAACTTGTGCTGGTAGGGTCAAGTGTCTGGTTGAATGCCATCCTGAAAGTGCTCATGTCGTTGGGGCGACTGGCATCGTCGTTCGATGCGAGCAATTGTGGTTGGTCCAAGGGGGGGGCCGAGAGTAAAGTGAAGGGGCCGGCGCCCATGGCTTCCGCTGCGCCAGCTTGGCTGCCGGCGGTCTGAAATTGCACGCGGGCCACGGAATCACCATCAATGGCTCCGAGGCCGGCTCCGCTGACGGCTAGGTGGTAAGTTTCCGCTGGAAGCAGGGGGGACAGGGGGTGCAGAACCAGACCCCTGCCGTTATCCGTCACCTGATATTCAACCGCGACTGTGCTGTCGTCGGGATCACTTACCAGCAGCAGCCGGGTATCAATGTCGTCAATCACCTCTTGATCAAGCTCAGTGGAAAAACGCAAAACCACCAGGGCGGAAGATGGTACTTCTATTTGATCAGGGTAAGGATAAGAGAAAATCAGGCTATCAGGAGCTTGCCACGTAGTTGTAGTTGTCACATCGCCCTCATCATCGCCTCCGCAGCCATATAGGATGCTAGCTATGGTCGCGACGAGAAGGGCGGTAAACAATTGATAAATATTAGTTTTTTTTTCATTCATTATTATTCTCCAGGTATTATCGCACGGCAGCTGTTAAAACTTCAGCGATAGAGAGGAAGAAAATACTTGGATTTCGCCATCGGCTCGTAGGGTCTCGTACGAGTTGGGGTTAGAGGGGGAGTTGATAGACGTTAACTCAAAGTCTGCTTCATCCAGCATTTGATACTGGTATGCGAAGGCAAGTTCTAGCGGCATATGCAATACCGGCGCGTTTGCTAGGCGGTAGCTTGCACCTAAGCCGAAGATTTTTTTATCGGTGTCTAGGTAATTAACATCTTGGGATCGGTTGGACTTTAAGGGGGAGTCCTCCAGGGCCGCACCAGCAAATAGCTTCATTGATTCCGACCACTGATAACTGACACCAATACGGGGAATAGTGATGTCGTCAAATGCCAGGTTGGCCTGGTCACGGATGGTATCACTGGCGAACTCGCGTTCAAGAGCAGACCATTTATGTTGCTCAATGCCGGCGGTCAGTTCGAATTTGCCTACCGGAAGCAGGAGCGCCGCGCCGAGAACCTCGGGTTGATAGGTGTCGATGGTGCTCAATGCCAGACTCAGCCCTGGTTCAGGTATAACCCCAGGCACGACTACGTTTGCATCGACGGACACCTCGTAGCTGCTTTCATCACGCCAAAATAGCGCAACTTCGAGTTTGTCCATGCCAAAAGGCATGCATTCACTGGAACCGCAAAACATTTCGCCAGAACGGATATTGATACCTAATGCTGGGGATAGTGAGGGGGACGCTTCAAGGGAGAGATTTTCCGAGTCAGTGTTGCCGCCCAGGTCCGAGACTGTTTCCAGCTTTGCTTTAGCTTCCAGGGTTAGGCGGGCGGAGGCCCCGACGTCAACGCCTCTTATGATATTGCTGACAGCGCCACCAAACGCAAGATAAAGTGGTTGCGACTCGTAGCGTAGGAACTGCCCTTCTTGTGAGGTATTGGCTTGGTATGGCAAGAGGTTGGATGTGTATTCATCGGTACCAACGTTAAGCCCGAAATAGATCGGTCTTTTGGTGCTGCTGATGCCGGCTATGCGGCTTTTGAAGCCGATTAATAGCAACTCGGAGCTGCTGTCGGAGAGTACATCGTTCTCGCGATCTAAAGGCGCGGAGCCCCCTAGTGATTTGCCTCGTAGTTCTTGGTCGCCATATTGTGCAACGATACTCAGTTCGCCTTCCTCTGAGCGGGCCATTGCTGCAGGGTTATAGTAAACCGACCAGCTGTTGGACGTAAAAGGGCTGAATGCGAGGGCAGAGCCTACATTCATGGGGCCAAGCCCGTAGTTGGAGGCTCCGTCGCCAGCACCAGCAATGGTTAAGCTAGGAGAGAGTAGTGCGGTGCCGCAAATAACAGCAATGAGAGGCAACCGTTTTGTTTTTGTTGAAGGCATCATGGGCTCCTTAAGGGGGGTGTCTTTTTTTTGGTTATTTACTTTGTTTGGCCATACAACCAAGCAAATTTCAAATTTGTCAGATTTCTTGTCTTGTGTCTATGTCTACGCAGCGCCTGTCTTTGCCCTCCCACATATGATTATTGACAGATGACTAGAGTGTATGTGGAAGTGCCTAACAGTTACAGTGATAGCAGTCGATTAAATCGTGGTTTCTCGACCGGGGCTAACGTATCCAGTACCTCACGTCTGTGATGTGGTTAGAAGAGTTAGCAAATTATAATAGTAATGCAGTTTGCATCAGCATAGCCCCGAAGAATAGCCTAGTTATTTTGCCGTGCCCAGTGGCACGCTAGGTTAGAAGGTTGTTTTCCGTCAGGGCGCCTTTTGCAGGGGGTCAGGGTATGCGACTAACCCGTTTGCTTTCCACTGTGCTGGGGGTGGTGGGATTTGGGTGATCGCCCAGTCGACTGAACTGGTAATGGTTCATTGGCAAATGTTTGGCCCGCCACAGCATTTCTAAAGAGGTAGATGGGCGCAGCATCGGCGCGTCACCGTGGTGGTCGAAGTAGTAACTGTTTGACTGCGCACAATTGTGGTTGAGGAACACTGTGTTCTGCTGGCGCTTCTGAATATTGCGGAAATAATCGTCATGTACTGACTGGCGAATTTCCACTTGGGTGGCGCCACGCCGGTTGGCTTCGCGGATGCAGCGTGAGAGGTGGATAGCATTACCCTCGACCATCTTGAAATAAGAAGTCCCGATAAGAGCATAGGGCCCGAGCATAATGTAGAAGTTCGGGTAGCCTGGGATGGTCAGGCCTTCGTAGGCTTGGTAGCGATGGTCATGCCAAAAATCGCCCAAATTAATGCTGTTGCTGCCGATTACGTCGAAAGAGGGGATGTTTCCTTTCTCAAAAGTTTTGTAGCCGGTGGCCAGGATCAAGGTATCGATGCGTCGTGAGCGACCATCATCGGTGGTAATGCCGCTGGAGGTGATGTGTTTAATCGGCGTAGTGACTAGCTCAACGTTGTCCCGGGCGAAGGTGCGGAAATATTCGTTGGAGAACGTGGGCCTTTTACAGCCGAACCCGTATTTCGGTGTCAGTTTCTCCCAAAGGTCCTTGCGGTTGGGCAGTTGTTTACGCATGTTGGCGATGCCCGCTTTTTCGCACATGCGCACCAGCCAAGGGGCTTGGCGGTAATAAATTGTTGAAAGCACCATCAGGGTTTCACTGGCGGTATCGGTGGCTCCGCGCAGGGTGCGTTGCAGACCCGGTACGGTTCGGAACAGGCTCTTGAGCCAGCCGGGCAGGGTGTGATCCGGTTTTTTTAGAACCCAGATAGGGGTGCGCTGGTAGACATCGAGTTGGCGGGCCTTGACGGCAATTTCCGGAAGCAGTTGCACTGCGGTGGCTCCGGTGCCTATCACGGCAACCCGCTTGTCACTGAGATCCAGATCGTCCGGCCAGCGGGCAGTGTGAATGACTTCGCCTTGGAACTTCTCCAGTCCCTCAATATCCGGCATTTTGGGCGAGATCAGCCCGCCGCAAGCCGAAACAATATGCCGCGCTCGAAGTTGTCGCCCATCCCCAAGCTCAAGCACCCAGAGATGGTTAGCAAGATCGAAGCTGGCGCGAGTGACTTCGACGCCAAAACGAATAAGGGGGTAGATGCCATACTTGCTTGTTACCTGCCGAGTGTACTGGTAAAGCTCGTTTCCCGGAGCGAATACTCGCGACCAATTTGCGTTCTGTTCGAACGAAAATGAGTAAGTGAAAGAGCTAATGTCGACAGCGATCCCCGGATAACGGTTATCGCGCCATGTGCCACCCACATCCTCACTGCGCTCAAGGATCAGAATGTCCTTGATGCCATCGGCACGTAGCTGGATGGCGGCACCAATGCCGGAGATGCCAGCGCCAATGATGATTACTTCATGATCGGGACTAATGTTATAGCGAGGATTCTGGGTTGCAAAAGCAGCCATGTTCATGACGATATCTCCGGGATTGTCGTGTCGCCCTCGTTTGCAGTGTGAAATGCCTCCTCGTGGGCGTCTGTGGTGGCAAGATATTTGCGAAGAAAACGGACGATTGTGGGAAGGTCCTGTTTTGCCTCCGGCAGCAGGAAAGTGAATACGGGCCAGACGTGTGGCATATCTTTGCGTTCCAGAAGCTGCACAGGCACGCCGGCTTGTCGGGCGCAGTGAGCGGCTGCATAGGCATCGTCGCGCAGGCACTCTTCGCTGCTTACAGTGAAAAGTAGAGGTGGCAAGCCGGTAAAGTCTTGGGTGATTGGTGAGGCATATGGGTGGGCGGGATCAGCGCCTGCCAAGTAGACATCCGTTGCGACCTCAATCATGCAGTGAGATAGCATGGCATCACTGTCGCTATTCGCCTGTCGGGACATCAAATTGCCTCGGGCATCTGATGCTGGGGAGATGGCTACGGCACAGGCCGGCATTCTCAGCTTGTGATCTCGGGCGCGTAGTAGCGTGACCAGAGTCAGGTTGCCTCCTGCGGAGTCTCCAGCAATGACTATAGGGCGGGGATCAGCCATTAGTTCACGATAAACATTAAAGGCATCATCCGTCGCTGCCGGGAACGGATGCTCTGGCGCGAGTCTGTAATCTGGAAGAAAAACCCGCGCGTTAAGCGTGCGGGCCAGATGGCCACAAAAGTTGTGATAGGTTGCAAGGCGGCCACCAATAAACGCGCCACCATGCAGGTAGAGTATGGTTGTTTGTGGGTCGGTGGGGCTGAGCCAGTGGCCTGCCGTCCCGGCAACCTTGCCTCGCTGTAACCGTATTCCGCGTGGAAGCGGTGAGGGCGCCAAAGGAGCGTTCATTGCTCTGCGCAGGTGCTTTACCAGTTTGTCCGGGTCGCGTATATCGCGCTTGACCCCGGCACGAAGAAGCAACTTCATGAGGTGTGCGGGAATAGAGGCCATATGTTAGTTCCTTGAATTTTTCTTTCCCATGAATGCGGTTAATCAGCCAGTATTCGGTAAGCTTCGCCAATGGCGCGGGCGTATAGTCTTGGTGTCAAGCGTTTCAGTCTCCAAGCAATGCGGCCGTCGATTTGTGGCAGCATGTACAGATCTCCACGGTCTAGGGCATTGAGGGTCTGGCGAGCAACTTGGTCAGCGTTGGTCAGGGCAAAGCGGGTCATCGCTGAACTGGCAAAGTCACGTCGACGTTCAGGCAGGCGCCCATTCTCGACGATATTGGTCGGAACCACCGTTGGGCACAGGGCGGTGACCTGCACACCGGTTCCAGCCAGCTCGGAAGAAAGCGTTTCCGATAAGGCTAGCACGCCGGCTTTGGTAACATTGTAGGCGGTCATTTCCGGAGCAGATCCGAAGGCGGCCGCGGAGGCCACATTGATGATGCCTCCGTAACCGAGATCGCGCAGGGCCGGGGCAAAAAAATGGCAGCCGTGAATAGCGCCCCAGAGATTGACGTTCATGCACCAGTGCCAGTCTTCAAGCGACACTTCACCGATCGGACCGCCGAGACCGACCCCCGCGTTGTTGATCAACAGTGTCACCGGCCGGCCGAGCAGGGACTCGGCATTCTCCGCCAGGGACTCCATCTGCGCTTGATCGCCCACGTCGCATTGTTGCGCGATGGCGTGATTGCCGAGAGCCCGCAGGTTGCTGGCCACCTGTTCGGCACGTTCTGCATCGATATCGACACACAGCACCGAGCCACCGCGGCGGGCCACTTCGTAGGCGAAGCTACGACCGATGCCACTGCCGGCACCGGTGATGACGGCGGCCGCTTGGGTGGACGGGGGTAACGGTTTCTTTTTCATGCTTCTCCTCATGCGGGCTCAGCCTGTGGTGCAGAAAGTGTTTCCGGTGCGTGCTTGGCGCGGTGATCTCGCAGTGCCTGGTACGCCTTCTGGGCATCGCCGGTTTTCTCGTAGGCGCGCTTCCAGATACGAATCACATCACGGTTGTCATCGTCCCAAGGATGGAAGGTGGGTGAGAAGTAGGGTGTTACACCACCGAGGACCTTGGAGAGAATGCCGGGCCGCCAGAACAACACCTTGGTCATTTTTGCTGCTGAGCGCAGATTCAGAATCTGGCGATCTTTGTAGAGTAGATAGGTCTGGTTGCCAATCATGAGGGGAAAACCCAGGGCGATGGCTAGTAGCATGCCACTGGCGCGCAACCGGTAGCTGCGAAAGCCGCCGCCACTGGCATCGACGAACACGTCGTAGCTGACACTCTTGTGCTCGGTTTCTTCAACAAAGTGCCAATAGAGCATGGCGCGCAGTTCTGGGTGGGTCTCGTCAAAAAGTTCCGGATGCTCAAGGAGTACCGAGGAGATAATCGCAGTGAAATGCTCGAACGCCGCAGCGATGGAGCTCTGCATGTCGTCACTGAGACGGTGCTGGAGTTGCTTTCGAATCAGTTTGAAGACGCCTTCGACTTTGTCGATGGGAACCCCATGCTGCACTCCGATGGCATTCATTTCGTCGTGCTCGCGAGCATGAATGCGCTCTTGGCGAATGAATTCCTTGGCGGCATTGAGCACCTCCGGGTCGTCAAGCTTGCTAAGCTGTCGCCTGGCTGAGTTCATAACCCAGCGCTCGCCGTCTGGGACGGCGGCAAGGATGGCGTTCATCCAGTGGGTGGACCAAGGGTCATTACCGAACCAGTGGCGGGCCACGTTTTCGATATTCATGGGAAAGTGAATGTCACGGGTTACAACCTCGTCGTAACCGATCTTGCGATTTGCTAGGGCCATTGGATTGCTCCGATATAGAGTTCATTATCTAGACTTTATTTGTATGACCAACCAAATTCAATATTATGGGCTAAACAGTGTTCTTGTTTATGTATAGCCTAGGTGGAGCGATCTGAGAGCAAGGCTGGGCCGCCTCCAAAAGGAATGTTAGAATCAAAGACTTACAGCATGGGAGTGGCTTGTGGGAAGAAAAAAAAATCAGGCGATGTCGGTGGCCGAGACGGATCGAGAGTTTGTGCTTGGTGCTGCAGCTCGTCTGTTTCGGCAAAAGGGCTTTGATAAAACTACCGTAAAGGAGATCGCCGAAGCTTGTGGCATGTTGCCTGGTAGCCTGCATTATCGTTATCCCTCTAAAGAGAGCATCCTGGTAGACCTAATGCGGCTGGCACTTGAGCAGGCGTCGGGGTCCTTGTCTGAGGCAATTAAGGGGGAGTGTGATCCCCTTGAGCAGGTGCGGCTGGGGATCAATGCCCACCTTGAGTTGCTGGTTGGTGGGTCGGATAAGGTCTATGTGTTGCTTTTTGAATGGCGCTCCTTACATGGTGTGTCACGCCAAGAAATGATTGATCTCCGGGACAGATACGAACTTCTATGGTCTGCTATGTTGAAATCCTTGTCATCTCAAGGACTTATTCGTGCTGATGTGGATCGTGATCTTCTGCGTCTTATTGGGCTCGGAGCGTTAAACTGGGTGGCAACGTGGTTTAACGAAGACGGCCGGTATACCGTGAAGGATATCGGTGACTTTGTCTGGGCGGTAATAAAAGATGGGGTAATTAAGCGGTAGGTGGGCGCTTTGGTTTGTGGATTGAGGTCGGTTGGTCAAAGGTGTGTCTGAATATCGCGGCGTACGATCCGATCAACATACGAATCTTGGGATCGCCTTCCCCGTAGAGCAGGGGCTCGTTTTCAGTAGCCTGCGAGGGGCGCTCCCCTGGTCGTCCACAGACCCCTCTCAGCCTGCTAATCAGTGCGCTGCCTGTACTGATCGGGCGGCATGCCAAACCAGCGCTTAAAGGCTCGCCTAAAGCTTGCAGTGTCGTGATAGTTTAGCAGTGAAGCGATAGCCTCTACGGATAATTGGGTATCGCGCAAGTAAGCGGAAGCTTGACGGGAAAGAATTTCAGCTCGAACCTTTCGAAAACTACTATTTTCTTCTTTGAGTTTACGCGAGAGGGTGCGCTTGCTAATGAATAAAGCGCCGGCCGCCTCTTCTTCGCATAGTGTGCCGGCTGGATGAGACAGCATCATTTTTTTGAGTAGGGTTTGATAGTCTGGTTCATGGTTTTGCAGTCGAGCAAGCATAGATTCGCATTGCTGAAAGGCGAGGCTATAGTTTTCATTGTTCGCTGAAGCGTTTGGTATCCGGCATAACTCCATCGGGAAAGTGAGTTTTAGCTGATTGGAGCCAAAATGAATCGACCCAGGCAAATAATCTGGGTATACAGCTTGGTATGTGGGGGCTGGATGGCGAAAATAGACCTCGGCTTCGTATAAGGGGTGCCCCACGATGAATTCGCCCATTTCGAAGAACGCTTTGATAACGGCCTCCGCCAAACATCGCTCAACATCTTCATCTACCACCACTTGGAAGTTAGCCAAGCATACGAGGAGATCATCAACCTGTTGCAAATGTAACTGGATGAAGCTTGCGCGCGTGGGCAGGAAGGTATGGAATGCCTGTAGTGCGGCCAGTAGGTTCGGGCTGCTATAGGCTACCAAGCCCATTACACCATGGGTTGCGGGTGTTAGGCGCGAGCCTAGTCGTAATCCGAACTCAGGCTTGCCAGACAAGGCCAGAGCATTGCGCAGGATGCGAATCTGCTGGGTCGCAGTGAGTAAGCTGTCTTCTTTCAAAAGCTGCTCAACGTCGAGGCCTGTGCCGCGCAGTAACTTTGGTAATTGCCGGGCAGCGAGACCAAGTTCACGTGCAATCAGTCGTGAATAATTCGACGGAATGTCAGCTTCGGGGGTTTGGGGGCCCTCTTGCTGTGATGTTTTTGGCATAATCACTCCTTGGGAATGACCTTGATTGTCTTGAAATGTCCCCATGCTGTCAAGAAATGTCCTCGCCGGCATGGCTATACAGCGACAAGCTAGGTTTCATACAGACTTTTGGTAGGAGAATGCAGCTGTGGGAAAAATCACCTTTATTGAGAATGATAAAACTGAACATGTAACAGAATTTGAGGCAGGTATTACTTTGATGCAAGTTGCCTTAGACAACGCCGTTCCCGGTATTGATGGGGATTGCGGCGGGGAGTGTGCCTGTGGTACCTGTCACCTGATTGTTCCAGAAGAATGGTTCGATAAAACCGGGCCGATTAATGATGCTGAAGAACAAATGTTGTCCATGACACCTGAGCGTGCAAAAACCTCTCGGTTGGGGTGTCAGGTTAAGGCCACTGAGGCAATGGACGGAATGACTGTTCAATTGCCAGAATTTCAAATGTAAGTGCGGAGAGCGACATGTCAACGAGTTCAAGTACAAGTAATGACATCCAGGCAAAAATAATTAACGCCACATCCAAAGTCGTGCCAATGCATCTACAGATCAAGGCACTAAAAAACTTGATGAAGGTGAAGCGGAAGACCATTGGCACTTCCCGCCCTCAGGTGCACTTTGTTGAAACCGATTTGCCTGACGTCAATGATTTGGCGATAGAAGATATCGATACGAGTAACCCTTTTTTATACCGACAAGGTAAGGCGAATGCGTACTTTAAGCGGTTGCGTGATGAAGCGCCGGTGCACTACCAGAAGAACAGTGCTTTCGGGCCGTTCTGGTCGGTAACACGCTACGAAGATATTGTCTTCGTGGACAAGAGCCATGATTTGTTTTCCGCCGAACCCCAAATTATCTTGGGTGATCCTCCGGAAGGCCTGTCGGTTGAAATGTTCATCGCTATGGATCCTCCCAAGCACGACGTACAGCGTCGGGCAGTCCAGGGTGTTGTTGCGCCCAAGAACCTGAAAGAAATGGAAGGACTGATCCGCAAGCGCACCGGGGACGTACTCGATAGCCTGCCGTTGGACACTCCGTTCAACTGGGTGCCGGTGGTGTCGAAAGAGCTGACCGGGCGCATGCTAGCCTCACTGTTAGATTTCCCGTATGACGAACGCGAAAAACTGGTTGGCTGGTCGGATCGATTGTCCGGCGCGTCCTCGGCAACCGGCGGCGAGTTTACGAATGAAGATGTGTTTTTTGATGATGCTGCAGATATGGCGTGGGCTTTCTCCAAGCTTTGGCGTGATAAAGAAGCCCGTCAAAAAGCAGGTGAAGAGCCGGGTTTCGATTTGATCAGCATGCTTCAGTCCAATGAAGACACAAAAGATCTGATCAATCGTCCTTTGGAATTCATTGGTAATCTCGCGTTGTTGATTGTTGGCGGTAATGACACCACGCGTAACTCAATGAGCGGGGGGGTGCTGGCTTTAAATCAGTTCCCAGAGCAATTCGAGAAGCTAAAGGCGAACCCAAAGCTTATCCCCAATATGGTCTCTGAAATCATTCGCTGGCAAACGCCGCTTGCGTATATGCGCCGGGTTGCCAAGCAGGATGTGGAGCTGAACGGACAGACCATCAAGAAGGGTGATCGCGTGCTGATGTGGTATGCGTCGGGCAACCAGGATGAGAGAAAATTTGAGAATCCTGAGCAATTCATCATCGACCGCAAAGATACGCGTAACCATGTGTCGTTTGGTTATGGGGTTCACCGTTGTATGGGCAACCGCCTTGCCGAACTGCAGCTGCGTATTCTGTGGGAAGAGCTTCTCCCTCGCTTTGAAAACATCGAAGTGATCGGTGAGCCGGAGCGCGTGCAATCGAACTTTGTGCGGGGCTATTCCAAGATGATGGTTAAGTTGACGGCTAAAAAATAATGACTCGCCAGAACGGAAAGGTGATCGAACAACAATTCGATTATGTGGTGGTCGGTGCGGGCTCGGCTGGGTGTGCAGTGGCTGCCCGCCTTTCCGAGAGCGGCAGTTACTCGGTGCTGCTACTTGAGGCGGGGCCAGAGAGCCGGCGGAACCCCTTCGTTAACATGCCGCTGGGGTTCCTGCAGCTGATGTTTAGCCGCCGCTTTAACTGGCAGTTCAATACCGAACCGCAGCGTCACATGTATGGCCGCTCACTGTTTCAACCGCGCGGGAAGATGCTTGGTGGCTCCAGTGGCATGAACGCGCAGGTTTATATACGTGGCCATGCTCGTGACTATGATGATTGGGCGAGAGAGGGATGTGAGGGGTGGTCGTACGCCGATGTGTTGCCGTACTTCCGAAAAACCGAGCATTACGAACCGCCGTTGGCACCGGCTGAAGCAGAGTTCCATGGCGAAGGTGGGCCTCTCAATGTGGCCGAGCGACGTTATACGAACCCGCTAAGTTCGGCGTTTGTTGAGGCTGCGGTACAGGCAGGGCACCCGCACAATAAAGATTTTAACGGCAGAGAGCAGGAAGGCGTAGGTTTCTACTACGCTTACCAGAAGGACGGAGCGCGCTGCAGTAATGCGCGTGCCTATCTCGAGCCTGCGGCAGGGCGTTCCAACCTTACGGTTCGTAGTGGTGCTCATGTTACACGTGTGCTGCTTGAGGGTTCCCGCGCTACCGGTGTCGAGTACCGGTCTGCCACGGGGCTGGTTCAGGTCCGAGCAGGGCGCGAAGTTGTGCTTTGCGGCGGCGCGTTCAATTCTCCACAGCTTCTGATGCTATCCGGAATCGGCCCACGTGAGGAATTGTCCAAACACGGCATTGAGTTACGTCATGCGCTGGAGGGTGTTGGGCAGAATCTTCAGGATCATATTGACGTATTCATGCGTGTCAAAGCACGCAGTCGCCAGAGTATCTCCATGCATCCCAGCTATTGGCTCAAGGGAATGCGGGCGTTACTGCAGTATTTGACTGGGCGGCGCGGTGTATTGACAAGCAACGGTGCTGAGGCCGGCGGTTTTATCCGCTCTCGGCCTGAGGAATCCATACCCGACCTGCAATTGCACTTCGGGCCTATGTTGTATGCTGATCATGGCCGGGACTTTAAGACGGCGATGAGTGGTTATGGCTATATCGTCATGATTTACGGGCTTCGGCCATTGTCGCGTGGGCGTGTCGGTTTGCACAGCGCAGACCCGCTCCAGGCGCCGCTGATCGACCCTAACTATATGGCCGAGACGGCCGACGTTGAGCAGCTGGTTCGTGGCGTTCATTTGGTGCGCAAGATCCTAGCCCAGCGAGCGCTCGAGTCGCACCATGAGGTTGAAATTTCGCCTGGGTCGGCGTTGAAGAGTGATGATGATCTGGCTGAATGGGTGAGGACTAGCGGTGAGTCGGCATACCACCCGGTGGGCACGTGCAAGATGGGGGTAGATGCAATGGCGGTGGTAGACCCGCGTTTGCGAGTCCATGGACTGCAAGGCTTGCGAGTGGTTGATGCGTCCATCATGCCAACCTTGGTTGGTGGCAACACCAATCAACCGGCAACGATGATTGCTGAGAAGGGTGCAGCCATGATCCTTGAGGATGCCAAGCATACTGACGGTTGAGTGGCGTGTGCCGTGCAGCGCGGCGCGTTGCACCACCTCGTGTCATAATCGCGACAGCTAAACCCGTGAACTCACCTACTCATCTCATTAGAAACGGTGCTTATTTACATAATTTGGCCCAAGGCACAGATAAAGAGAGAAGCATGGAAAACGAAAAACAAGATGCCACTGTCATCGTTGGAGGCGGGCACGCAGCAGGTGCGTTGATGACAGCCTTGATACAAAAGAAATATCCACACGAGGTGGTTCTGGTGGGCGAAGAGCCTTATCCGCCCTACCAGCGCCCGCCTTTATCCAAAACGTATCTGTCAGGAGAGGTTAACGAGGAATCTCTCTATTTGAAACCGCGCTCGGTGTATGAAGGTGCGGGGCATCAGTTGCGACTTGGTGTGCGCGTTGAGAACATTGATCGAGACAACAAAACCCTTACATTGTCAGATCAGAGCACACTGAAATATGGCCGACTGATTCTTGCCACAGGTTCACACGTTAGGCGTCTTAATGCGCCTGGATCTGAATTAAAAGGCATCCATTATCTGCATGACATTGCTGATACGGATACATTGCGCGATCAACTGTCACCAGGTGCCCGTTTGGTTATTGTCGGTGGCGGCTACATTGGCCTTGAGGTTGCAGCCAGTGCGAGCAAGAAAGGCGTTAATGTTACGGTGCTGGAAGGCGCTGAGCGTCTAATGCAGCGAGTTACGGGCGTTGAGATGTCTTCGTTCCTGTATGCTAAGCACAGTGGTTCTGGCGTGGACGTGCGTCTTAATACTGCTGTCACCGGCTTCAAAGCTGGAGATCAGGGGCGAGTGGCTGGCGTAACGTTAGCAAATGGCGAAACGGTTGACGCAGATGTTGTGCTTGTCTCGATTGGCGTTATACCCGAAACGGCTTTGGCTGAGGCTGCCGGCCTATCCTGTGAAGACGGTATCCTGGTGGACGAATATGTCCGCACTTCTGACCCAAGCATCCTGGCGATAGGTGATTGCACTCGTCACCGAAACCTTTTCTTCGAGAAAATGCAGAGGCTCGAGTCCGTTGCTAACGCTGTCGATCAAGCACGTACTGCGGCAGCGACCTTGATGGGAGAGGATAAGCCCTACGATAGCGCTCCATGGTTTTGGTCGAATCAATATGATGTTCGTTTGCAAATGGTGGGGCTCTCGCAGGACCATGATGAACGAGTCATGCGTGGCAGCACGGAAGACAAAGCGTTTGCGGTGTTCTATCTCCGTGAGGGCTGTGTGATTGCCGTTGATGCGGTGAATATGCCCATTGCGTTTATGGTTGGAAAGCAGTTGGTTCAGCACCGTAAGAGTATTAGCGCTGACGTGTTGAGTGATCTGGATGTTGAATTAAAGTCTTTGATCTGAAACTGGTAGTGATTGCTGTTTGTGGCGGTGGCACGGGCTACCGCTACAAGGCAAGGTTGGGAACAAAGGAGATAGAGGGTGAAGTATTCCAATGTTCCTTTCTTATTCGGTGCTAGAACCTTTCGGTAATCTTCGCGGCTAAAAAACTGGCTGGATGAATGAGCTGGAAATAGATTCACCGTAGAATTCTGGGATAACGACTTTTTCTTCATAAAGATAAAAGTCGTTATCCCGGAAGCCGCAAGCAGCGGCCTTTTTTCTCGTCGCCATACCGTCTACCGCCATATGGCTGGTTGTCTCCCCCTCCCGCACGTGATTACCCCCTCCCTGTCGAATTTGGCCGATTACCACCAGGAACAAACAAAGGCCACACGGGCGTTTTGACCTGTGAACGCCAAACGCTATAGGTATTGGGTGACTTAATGCTGGCGCGGGCTTCCACAGTGCCGTTTCGGCATACGTTTTTTAGCGGGTAATTGTCTGTTTCAACTTCCTGATTCGATTTATCAGTGACGGACCCCTTGCCTTCGAACTTAGCTCACCAGTGATAATTCAACGCTGTGCTCGGGGATACCCCGGAGACTGGTATTCCCGCCTCATGCTGCTCGAGATTCGTTAGAATCTGACTGCCGGAAAATAGAGGCGTCTTCATCGTAAAAGTATCGAATCAAAACCTCGATAAATTTTTAGGGGAGAGCGCGTGCGGTGAACCTTTCTTTATTGTAGAGGCCATTATTCTGGTTAGTGCTGTGAATGCCGCAGCTAGAGAGGCCGATAATGTTTGGTAATGGCATCGAGTCGATGTGTAGAATGGAAGCGAACATTTTAGATCATGCAGGTAGCAGCGATGGATTTTGAAGCGGCTCTTCAGCCTTCTGAATATATAGATTCTGACAGCCCATCGGTGATCAGTTTTGCTGAAACTGTGGTGGGTGACGAGACGGACCCGATAAAAAAAGCGGTAAAGCTATACTACGCGGTGCGTGATGATATTCGCTACGATCCGTATCGGATTTGTTTCTCGCAAGAGGGATTAAAGGCAAGCACGACGCTGGCCAATGGCTATGGTTACTGTGTGGCAAAGGCTGTGCTGCTTGCCGCTGCCGGTCGGGCGGTTGGGATTCCTTGCCGTTTGGGCTTTGCCGATGTGAAAAATCATCTGAGCTCTGAAAAGCTGAAAGAGATGATGCAAACAGATGTGTTTGCTTGGCATGGCTATACGGAGTTGTATATCGATACCCGCTGGGTAAAAGCGACTCCGGCGTTTAATCAATCACTTTGCGATAAGACCGGTGTAAAACCGCTTGAGTTTGATGGCATTCATGACTCTGTATTGCATGCATTTGATCAGGCCGGCAATCGTCATATGGAATATTTGAAAGAGCATGGCGTTTTTGATGATCTTCCATTTCAGCAAATTCTTGCGGATTTTAAGAAGTATTATCCGGCCTTTAAGGGGTTGTTCGGTTCGTCTGCTGCTGTTGCGGTTGAAGGGCGTTTCGAGGATGAAGCGTCGGCGGGTTAACGATGGGGCGAGGTATTTACACGCTGATGGGTATGCAGTCATTGCTGCCGATCAACAGGTGTTGAGAGTAGAGGATGGTGGGTGAGAATTATGTTTCACCCACCATTATGGGTTGGATTATGGTGGGTTTGAGCGGATGTCTCTGGACTCTAATTTAATAAAATTTCAATAAGTACAGGGTTTTAAGGATGGGGGGGTTACTCGATATTCTGCACCTGCTCGAAGAATAAAAATATAAAAACCTTCAAAAACAGGAAATTAAAATATTTTCTCTTGTGATAAATGATCGATACTACCCAATTTACTACCCATGGATAGAAACTTTATCTCTGAGTAGCCCACATAGTTACTACCCATGATTATAAACTGGGATAAGTGGGAAACTGGGAATTCCTGATCTTTTCCGGTTTCCCGTCACCTCGTCTCAACCGAAGAAAACCTGCCAGCAAGTCTAGCAAGAGCGGCGCTCCCAGCGCACCTCTGCTGATACATCGAAGTTTGTGCTGACAGTACAAACTATTGATTTTATTGAATATTTTTTATTTTTCCTCTTGCATGCTTGAAACTTCGTGCGAGTATTTTAGAAAACGCAGGAGTTCAAAATGACGAAGTTGAAGACCATTTGTTTTGCTGTAACTACAGCCGCGCTCGCAGGTTGCGCTGCTACGCCTCGACACTATGACGACGAATCGTCCCGCGCACTGAACCTGGCCCGTGCTGGGGGCATCTACGACCAGGACCTGCGGGACTCACCAGACGGCACCCGCTCTTATCGCAAAAGCCTGTTGATGGGCGCCCTCAACCTGGCCAGTCTGACGACCTCATTAGATGCGCCGCTTCGTCATCTTACTGGCACCCAGACGCTGCTCTTCAACGCCACTGACATCATGATGACGCCGGACAACCCTTCGGCGCGACCCAGCCTGATGGGCTGGATGCCGGGATCACTAGCGGCGAACGAGGATGACGCCTATGACCACTATGTTGCAGTCGTAGATGAGGCCATCGCCCAGGCCGCCGAGTCGATGGCAATTACGGCAACGAAACTCACAGACGTGAATACGCCAGAAATTGACGGGCACCCGCTCATGCTGTGGTCAGTAAAAGCCGAGCGATATGACTGCTCCGGCGAGAACTGCATCATCGCCTACAACATCCAACAGCCGAATCACTGGAAGACACCAAGCTATGTCATCGGCGGTGAAGCTGCCAGTTATAACATCGCTGCCAACCACCCCGAGAAATACTCCCGACTGGTATTTCGGCAGTCCGGCCATGAACTCACCTTTCCAGTAGATGAATTCTATGGCGCTGTCAGCGCCGGCATGCCTCCCTGGATAGTGATGTACTTTCCACCGAACACCGTGATCCAGGACGGCGAGCCGCTCCCCTATCCGGTGTTGTATGAACAGGGCCAACAGTTGATGTTCAGGGAGCCCGATCATGAGTGACTGGCACGATGAACTTGAGTTGGCACTGCTGCCGCTGGAGGACCTGAGAGTCGATAGCGTCTACATGACTTTTGTGATCAGCAGCGCCCTGGGCGAGCACGGCATCTTTCATCAATGCAGGATCGGATACGCGGAGGACCGGCTGAGCCTAATGATCACCGCTCCCCATTGCTGGATCGAGCTCGAACAGGGCTGGTGTGTCGATCTCCGGCTTAGACAGTGGCTCGGCGATGAGGACGACCTCCCTCATGGCGTATTCCAGCCATCCAGCTACCCGCGAGTTCGATACCGAGGCACGGCGTTGGTGGTTCCACACCTGGACGTGGAAGATTTGAGGGCGATCACGAACGATGCCTACAGCAAGGTGAAACTGCCATGGCTGGCCGGGCAAGCCGCAGCGGCCTGAACCCGGGCAAAACTTGCATTTTCTCAGGTTCTGGTAGCTTCGAAGTAAAGAACTATCGGGGACTGACGCCATGGTGAGAGTGGCAAAAATCGCAGCAGTGGGGCTCGCCGGGATCGGCATTGTGGAGCTCGCCTTTAGCGGTACTGATGCAGCGCTTTACGCATGGTATCTATTTTTTGTGCTCTGGGTGGTCGTACTGCTCATTCGTTTCGCAATGGCCGCAGTCGATGCTTACAAGACGGTTTTCGCCAAGGGACCCGATGGGGAAATGACGTTTCCTGAATTCGAGGAAAAGATGGCGTCGTTCAGTCGAGGCACTGGTGCGACCGCAACCGGCGCGAGCAGCAAGGCAACTTCCGGCAACGGGAACGATGGCGGTACCGAGGGTTTCTCCGATGACGACAGGATCAACCAGATATATCGAGCGAACGATCCGTTCGGGGAATTTCTCGACTCTTGAAGTAGTTCCTTATGGGTACAGATCAGGAGAACCAGAGGTTCGAATCCGGTAACGGCCAACAGAACCACCTAAAACAGACTGGTCAGAGAGAACCGCTTATAACAGACTGAGGAGCCGACGATGTTTATTCGAGCCTACCTTCGGGCATCCACGCAGGAACAGAACGCGGAGCGAGCCCGGGAGTCACTGGTACAGTTCGCAGCCAACCACGGTCAGCGCATTGCCGCTTTCTATGTGGAGAACGTGTCCGGCGCTACCCTGCACCGCCCCGAGCTGATGAAACTGATCGCAGATTCTGGTGAGGGCGACATCGTTCTGGTTGAACAAATTGATCGGCTAGCTCGCCTCAAACAGAGTGACTGGGACTCCCTCAAGCAAAAGCTGGCCGCCAGGCGGTTGGCCATCGTCTCCCCGGAATTACCGACCAGTTGGCTCGCGCTGGAAAAGAAGGACGACACCGGTTTCACCGACTCCATTCTACGAGCGGTCAACGCCATGATGCTCGACATGCTGGCTGCGGTGGCCCGAAAAGACTACGAAGACCGCCGGCGCCGGCAGTTCCAGGGCATCCATAAAGCCAAAACCGAGGGCAAGTACCAGGGGCGGCAGCCAGACCTGAAGCGCAGACAACACATCGCCAGCTTATTGCGCAGTGGTCACAGCTACAGCGAGATCCAGGAGATATTGAGTTGCTCCCGGCACTTGATTGCGTCTGTCGCCAAAGAACAAAGACAGGCCGACGCTGCGGCCTGAACCCAACGACATGTCCTGATAGGGCAACCAACCAATGGAGAACTGAACATGCTGAATCTATCCGCCACCCTGATTGGATTCCTGAGCTTTGTCGCGGTTGTACTTATTTTCTGCATTGTTGCCTACCGCAACGCCGACCGACTGGAAGCTTTCATGAAGCGCAAGTTCCCCAAAAGCGCATCCCGACCGAACCGTAGCCGCGAATAAATCTTGGGCAAACCGTTGTTCGCTGCCGTTTCCATTAACCTCAGTTTCCGCGCTTTGACTCGACCAGACAGATTCACTCCGGCTGCCAGGAGCAATCTACCCAATGCTCTTCGTAGCGTTTCAAAAAGCTTTTCATCTCGCGAACGTTGGCGGCAGGTTCTCGGCAGGCGCGGGCACAGGTAGAAACGACATCCCGGTAGAACTCCGGAGCGACAGGCCTAATGCCGTCATAATTCATAAGCAACTCCGGAAGGCGCTCCGTGATTTTGGCTCCACGGGGCGCCATCACGAGGCTCGGGGGCTCTCCATAGGTGTTGATCAATATGTATCGCCAGCTGGGGTCTGCGGCTCCTTGGCGCGGGACAATCTCACAGGGCCGTGCATCTCCGCCGCCGGATATGCCTTCATAGACTTCTTTGATGGCCAGTGGTTTGTGAGCCACCAGGACATAAGGTCCGGCCTCTAAATATCTGCCCATCCGCTCGTCGAACTCGATGCCGAGCAAGTCTTCAAGGGCAAAACGCGCATGCCGGTCAAGGGAAGCCTTTCCCGAGGTAAACCACTGCAGTTCCCGCAGGGTGATCCCTGCACATTCGGCAACCTTTGCGGGTGGATTGGGCCAGCACGCCACAAGGTTCTTGGCAATCTCGGACGCGTTGTCATAGTCACTGTCGTCCCAGAAATCATCATCCTCGACGATATCCTCCGGTGCCTTCTCACCTGTCAGCAGCCAGGTACTGCCATCAAACCCATCGAGGTTGAAATATCGGGGCTGGTCGGGCGGAAGGGAGGTTTCCCAGGATGACAGCCATGGACCGGGTTTCCAGTCGAGCCCACCGGTCGCTGTTGTCACCGGCACTTCCACCGGTAAGGCCAGCCACTGCCGGACTCTGGCTTCAACCGCACGGCTGTTCACGCCCCTGTGATCCTCCCTGACACGAAATTCATGATCAACTTGAGCGCACCGGCAAAGGGCCTGGATGGACCTGGTAAGAGGCCGGGCATTTCCGTCGTGCTTCCTAAGCAGCCACCGACTGGAGTCCTGGGCTGAGCGCAGAGACGCTGGAAGGGATTTCTCCTTGGCATCGGCGACCTCGACCTGAATTCCGATCTTTGCCATATCCCGTACCAGTGCAGGGCTGGCCGCCGCGAGGTGGCGATTGATTCTCAGGATGTCCGGTTGGCCACGCAAGCCCTCGGCGTTACGCCACGCCTCCAGGAGAACATCCCGGAAAGCCCTGGGTTGATCGACTGAAGTGAAGGTCATCCACCGAATGGGCAACCCGGCAACGGTAATGCCATAGAGTATGAGGGAGCTGAGCCCGTACCGCTCTGCGCCCTTGATCTTAATCGGGTCCCCCACCGACACAATGCCATGCTCCGGATGGTGGAAAAGGAACTTGGCAATCGATACGTAGAAATGATGTTCTCGCGGTGAAAGCATCGCCTGTCGATTCATTTTCAAGTTAACCTGCCACTACGGCCCGTTCCGTAGCGCTCAACCCGCTGCATCCCGGCCCCGATATCTGGCTTCTGCCTCCAGTTTGAGGCGTTACCTGGATCTGCGTACTGATGCGCTCCTTTAAAGCAGGCACGTGTGAAATAATGCCGATCAGCTTGCCGTCCTGCTGCAGGCCTCCAAGAGTTTCCAGGGCGGTATCGAGGGCTTCATCGTCCAGCGTGCCAAAGCCTTCATCCAGGAACAGCGAGTCCACACGGACATTCTTGCTGGCCATATGGGACAGACCCAGAGCCAGGGAGAGACTGACGATAAAGCTTTCGCCGCCGGAAAGATTCTTCGTGGGCCGAATCTCTCCGGCCTGGTAGTTGTCAACCACATTGAGCTCCAAAGGCTGAGCATCGTGACGGACCAGCAAGTAGCGGTCGGTCATCTTCTGTAGCTGTCTGTTGGCATGGCCAATCATCATTTCAAAGGTCAGCCCCTGGGCAAAGTTCCTATACTTCTTGCCGTCTGCAGAGCCAATCAGTTCGTGCAGATTTTCCCAACGGCGGCACTCTTTGCTCTGGGCCTCGATAGCCGCTTGCTTCTCCTTTATCCCTGTCTCTTATACACATCTGACGCTGCCGACGATATGCAGTGTGTA
>OJGS01000135.1_pt1 | contig 28503 bp, 26 predicted proteins | sample 1594531 | NCBI WGS metagenome assembly OJGS01 (sample SAMN05416816, study PRJEB24817) | seawater metagenome | isolation source: Sea water | place: Canada:Atlantic | collected 2013-07 | reverse complement strand
CTTTATGAAAGAAGGTGCTAAATTGGTAAGAATCTGGATTTGAAGCAATTTCTGCCACAATCATATAATCTACAAAACTAGGAACGTCTATAATTGATGGGTAGCCATTAATTATTGATATATTAGCAGGGTTTGTTTGGGTCTCTAAGTCTCTAAATACAGTTTCTATATAAGCTGCTTGTTCTGCAGTAATATCTTCTGTTTGTGGATAATGATGTAAGAAGTCTGTTTCCCATCCCCCATAGTTAGGCATGGTCCAGGCTACTACATCTCCGCCAGTAGTTTTATCTGCTTTAACGATGTATCCTCCGGTTACTTCTGGAAAATCAATATCCTCATCATCAATTTTTTTCAAATTAACCCTATCAGAATCTCTTTTAATCTTTTCGGTTAAAATATAAACCCCTTTATAGTCATCGTTCACAATTACTTCAATGTATTTTACTCTAGGCGCATAATTACCCATATTAGCTGCTAATGTATACGATAGATAATCACGAATCATAGAGGGGTCATAAGCTAAAGAATTTAAAACCCAATCATTCTCAGAAGGCATTCCCAACAAGCTAACATTATTATTAGATTCATTATCATCTAAAAGAGTGGTAAATCCGTATGGTTTTTTATCCAACACTTGAGAGCTACTTCCTCTTAACTCTATTCCAACTCTACCATTATAATTTAAAAAAGAATCATTGGTAATATCTGTTAAATAATTCCGACTTCCGTCAGGTCTAAAAATAAGTTGCATTGTAGCAAGAATTTTTGGCTCGTCTGGTATTTCATAAGGAGCATTGGTATTAGGATCAATATCAGTTGTAATGATCATAATGGGTAAATTACTATCGGTTAAAATTGTTTGGTCGGTTAGAATTGTTTGTTGAGCAAATACAACTTGGTAAAAAAGAACTAAGAAAAATGGTAAAGCAATTATTTTTTTATTCATAAAGAAAAAATATAGCAACGATTCATAGTGAGCGTTTAAATTAAAAAGAATAGTTGATTAAAACAAAAAATCACCGAAATCGGTGGTTTTTTATATGAATGTGAATACAATTATAGATCAAATTTTATGCCTTGTGCTAATGGCAATTCATCAGAATAATTTATGGTGTTTGTTTGTCTACGCATATATACTTTCCAAGCATCAGATCCAGACTCGCGTCCGCCACCCGTTTCTTTTTCTCCACCAAAAGCACCTCCAATTTCTGCTCCTGAAGTTCCAATATTTACATTGGCAATTCCACAATCAGAACCTGCATAAGACAAGAATTTTTCAGCTTCTTTTAGTTCATTGGTCATAATCGCAGAAGACAAGCCTTGCGCTACGCCGTTTTGTTTTTCTATGGCATTTTCTACACCATCAGAATATTTCATTACATATAAAATAGGAGCAAAGGTTTCGTGCTGTACAATTTCAAAATGATTTTCAGCTTCAATAATGGCAGGTTTTACATAGCAACCACTTTCATACCCTTCACCTTCCAACACACCACCATCTACCAATACATTTCCACCTTCAGCTTTTGCTTTTTCAATAGCAGCTAAATACGTATTCACAGCATCATGATCAATTAAAGGACCAATATGATTGCGTTCATCTAATGGGTTTCCAATAGTTAATTGTTTATAAGCGCCTACAATGGCATCTTTTACTTTATCATATACAGCTTCATGAATAATGAGCCTTCGTGTAGAGGTACAACGTTGTCCGCAGGTTCCAACAGCTCCAAATACAGCCCCTGGCACTACCACTTTTAAGTCTGCCGTTGGTGTAATAATAATGGCATTGTTACCGCCCAATTCTAATAAAGATTTTCCAAAACGTTGGGCAACAGTAGCCCCAACAATTCTTCCCATTCGTGTAGATCCAGTAGCAGATACCAATGGAATTCTTGTATCTGTAGTCATCATTTCACCCACGGTATAATCTCCAGAAACAATAGAAGAAATACCCTCTGGTAAGTTGTGTTCTTTTAAAACATCTGCAATAATATTCTGGCAGGCTACAGCACATAAAGGCGCTTTTTCAGAACCTTTCCAAACACATACATCACCACACACCCAAGCCAAAGCCGTATTCCAGGCCCAAACTGCTACCGGAAAGTTAAAGGCAGAAATAATACCTACCACACCAATAGGGTGCCATTGCTCTCTCATTACATGCCCAGGACGTTCAGATGGTATAGTTTGCCCATTTAGTTGTCTAGACAATCCAACAGCAAAATCACAGATATCAATCATTTCTTGTACTTCTCCATACCCTTCTTGTAAAGACTTCCCCATTTCATAAGAAACCAATTTCCCAAGAGGCTCTTTTAACTCTCGTAGTTTATTACCAAACTGACGTACAATTTCTCCTCTTTGTGGCGCTGGCATATTTCTAAAAGTCTTAAACGCAGCAGTAGCAGTACTCATTACTTGTTCGTAATCTTCTTTGGTACTAGCCTTTACCTTACCAATTAATTTTCCGTCTACAGGAGAATAACTAGCAATAAGTTCTCCATTAGAAAAATGATGACTACCAGTAGAGGTTCCATGGTTAACATCTTGCAGTCCTAACTCTTTTAGGGCGTGTTGAATTCCAAAATCTGACATTATTTTTTTATTTTGATTTGTGCCCACAAAAATACAATAAAGTTTTGCAAAATAATAGGCTGTATTTATCAATTATAATCAAAGTTATTTAACTAAATCCTGCTATTTTTGTGATATATGCAAAAAGCCATATTTAACATACAAAACGAAACTGATTTTGAGCGCTGCGCTTTGCAAGTGTTTAAACATCAGTTTCAAAATAATAGAGTGTACAGGTCTTTTTGTGATTTGTTATACATTCATCCAAGTGATGTCAAAGAGGTAGCCCAAATTCCTTTTTTACCCATTCAGTTTTTTAAAACCCATCAAGTGCTTTCTACCAACCAATCGGTTCAAGAAACCTTTACCAGTTCGGGCACCACAGGGGCTCTAGTAAGTAAACATTTGGTAACAGATACAAGTTGGTATGAAGCAAGCTACACAAAAGCATTCGAACATTTTTATGGGCCTATTAAAGATTATACAGTTCTTGGGCTTTTGCCTAATTATTTAGAACGAGAGGGTTCTTCGCTAATTTATATGGTCAATGACTTTATTCAGAAATCCAACAATCCTAAGAGCGGTTTTTACTTAGATAACTTATCTGAGCTATCAAAAACATTGATAGCACTAGATCAACAAGGAGAAAAAGTACTGTTAATTGGAGTTACGTTTGCCTTGTTAGCTCTCATAGAAAGCCAAACCTTTACATTAAAGAATACGGTTATCATGGAAACGGGGGGTATGAAAGGAAGACGTAAAGAAATGATTAGAGAAGAACTACATGAAATTTTAGCTGCTGGTTTTGGGGTGTCTAAAATTCATTCAGAGTACGGAATGACCGAACTGTTAAGCCAAGGATATTCTAACGGAGATGGTATTTTTGATTGCCCACCCTGGATGAAAATTCTTGCAAGAGATACTGAAGATGCACTTACTTTAGTTGGAGCAAACAAAACGGGAGGGCTAAATGTTGTAGATTTAGCCAACTACAATTCATGCTCATTTATTGCAACACAAGATTTAGGAAAAGTAAACAGCAACGGTCGTTTTGAGGTACTAGGCCGTTTTGACTATTCAGATATAAGAGGATGTAATTTAATGGTAATGTAGAAACGCTTCTAGATAAACTAAGCTATTTTTAATAGAAAATAATTCTTTTTTCCTCGCTGAAGCAACACATAGGCATTGGCAATAATGTCTGAAGTTGAAATCACAAAATCTTCTTTTACTTTTTCTTTATTTACAGAAATTGCGTTTTCTTTTAAGGCTCTTCTGGCTTCTCCATTAGAGTTTAAAAAGCCTGTTTTTGCAGCCAAGGCACCAATCATATCTAACCCGTTCTCAATGTCTTCTTTAGAAACCGATGCTTGAGGCACACCTTCAAATATATCTAAAAAGGTTTGTTCATCTAAAGATTTTAAATCTTCAGAAGTAGACTTTCCAAAAAGAATTTGAGAAGCTTTAATCGCATTGTCAAAAGCTTCTTGGCCGTGGGTCATTATGGTAACTTCTTCCCCTATTTTCTTTTGTAACAATCGTAGGTGAGGGGTTTCTCTGTGCTCTATAATGAGAGCTTCAATAGCTTCTTTATCTAAAAAAGTAAAGATTTTTATATACTTTTCTGCATCTTCATCAGAGGCATTTAACCAGTACTGGTAAAATTTATAAGGAGAGGTTCTGTTGGCGTCTAGCCACACATTTCCACCCTCTGTTTTACCAAACTTTGTGCCGTCTGCTTTGGTAACTAAAGGCACTGTAATAGCGTAGGCTTTTCCTTGAGCCTTTCTTCTAATCAATTCTGTTCCTGTGGTAATATTTCCCCATTGGTCAGACCCTCCCATTTGCAACTTACAATCCATTTCTTTGTACAAATGATAGAAATCATAGCCTTGAAATAGTTGGTAGGTAAACTCAGTAAAGCTCATTCCTACTTTAGATTCAGAACTTAAGCGTTTTTTTACAGAATCTTTCGCCATCATATAATTTACCGTGATGTGCTTCCCTGTATCTCTTACAAAATCTATCAAAGAAATGTCTTTCATCCAATCAAAGTTGTTCACCAATTCAGCAGGGTTTTCTGAAGCATTAAAATCTAAAAATCTGCTCAATTGTGCTTTAACACCTTCAATGTTTTTTTGCAAACTAGCTTCATCCAACAAATTTCTTTCTGCAGATTTACCCGATGGGTCTCCAACCATACCGGTTGCACCTCCAACCAAGGCAATAGGTTTGTGTCCAGCATTTTGGAAATGCTTTAAGATTAATATCTGAACCAAGCTTCCAATATGTAATGAATCTGCAGTAGGGTCAAATCCTATATAACCAGCCGTAGCGTGTTCTAGTAAGTGTGCTTCAGTGTCAGGCATAATATCATGCAGTAATCCTCGCCATCGTAACTCTTCAACAAAATTTGTCATCTTCTTTCTTTATAAAAAGCAAAGATACATTTCTGAGGTAAATAAACTAAATTCGTGCTATGATTTTAGTTACAGGAGGCACAGGGTTGGTTGGTTCACATTTATTAGTTCGTTTGGTACAAGAAAATGAACCCATTAGAGCCATTTATAGAACCCTAGAGAGTATTGAAAAAACTAAAAAAGTATTTTCATATTATACCAATCTTTCCAAGGGGGTATTTAGCAATATAGAATGGGTACAGGCAGACATTACAGATGTGCCGTCTATGATACCAGCTTTTAAAGGGGTAAAAAAAGTATACCATTGCGCAGCTGTCATTTCATTTGATCCTACAGTTTATAGAACCATGAGAAAGGTAAACATTCATGGCACCGCAATTATTGCCAATTTAGCCATAGATGCTAAAGTAGAAAAATTGTGTTTTGTAAGTTCTATAGCAACAATTGGAGACGATCCTAAAAAAGAGTTTGCTAACGAAGAAAATGATTGGGTAGGGAATGAAAAGAATAATGGGTATGCCATTACCAAGTATGGCGCAGAAACAGAAGTTTGGCGAGCTAGCCAAGAAGGAGTTGATGTTATTATTGTAAACCCTGGTGTAATTCTAGGAAGTGGTTTTTGGACTTCAGGCTCAGGAAAAATGTTCTCGCAAATTCATAAAGGTTTTCAATTTTATTCTGAAGGAGTAACCGGTTTTGTTGGCGTTAAAGATGTTATTGAATCGATGGTTCAGTTAATGGAAAGCAGTTGTAAAAACGAACGATTTATTTTAGTATCAGAAAATAAAAGTTTTAAAGAAGTGCTATCCTCTATAGCTGAAGCTTTCGGAAAGAAAAAACCTACGAGATGTGTTCAGCCTTGGCAAGCAAGTTTATTCTGGAGATGGGAATGGTTGGTTTCAAAAATTATGGCAAGAAAAACAAGAATGAGTAAGTACACTGCAAAAACCTTACACAGAAAAACATATTATTCTTCAGAAAAATGCAAAACCCAATTAAAGGTTACTTTTGAAACAATTGAGGAGGTCATTTATCAAGTAAAGAATGATTTTTTACTGTAGTTTTTTCTTTGAAAATCCTTTAAACTTTTTTTTGTTTAAAAGATCAATTTTTTTTAAATCTTCTATTTTTAGTTCTTTTTTAATTTTAATAGAATTATTTAAAAGAGAATCATTGTAAAGAGAATCTTTTAATTTTTTGGCTTCAATAAAAATTTCTAGTTCTTTTTCCAACATTGCTGTTATCTCATTTAACATAGGTTCGTAAACATCAATCTTTGAGGTGTAATAAAGATTACTGGAATTAAATCGAAGGCTATCGATGTTGTATTTATTGTAAATAAGGGTGATGTAGGAAACTTTTTTTTGCTGTCTTGCGTTTTTGATATTTTTTGCAGCGGTTGCCAAATACAAATCTTTTAACAACAGCATCATAGAATCTTTTGGAATAAGATCTAAGGGCTCATCATAGATGGTATTGCTTTTGCAAGAGGCAAAAAGAATGATTAAAATTAAAGAAGTGATTCTATTATTCATACTCTATCAAAAGTAATTCTTTTTCCTTTTTCGGAGGTGTTAAAAACTCCGCGATCATACATTAAAACTCCATTCACAAATGTATGAGTAACACTAGATGAAAAAGTAATTCCTTCAAAAGGAGACCATCCACATTTGTATAAGATGTTTTCTTTACACACCGTTTGAGGCGCGTTCATATCTACCAATACTAAATCTGCAAAATAACCTTCTCTAACAAAGCCTCTTTTTTCTATTTGAAAGATTTTAGCTGGGTTATGACATGCTTTTTCAACAAGCTTCTCAATGGTAATTACCTGTTCGTTAACTTTTTCTAATAAGGCCAATAGGGTATGCTGAACTAGAGGTCCTCCGCTAGGAGCACTTAAATATGAATTTGATTTTTCTTCTAAAGTATGAGGAGCATGATCTGACGCGATAATATCTATCCTATCATCTAATAGCGCGTCCCACAATCCTTGCCTGTCTTGAGCGGTTTTAACCGCAGGATTCCATTTAATATGAGTGCCTTTTTCTTTATAATCTTCATCAGAAAACCATAAATGATGCACACAAACTTCAGCGGTAATTTGCTTTTCTTCTAAAGGAATGTCGTTTCTAAATAATGCTGTTTCTTTTGCGGTAGACAAATGAAAAACATGCAATCGAGCTCCTGTTTTTTTTGCCAAAGCAATGGCTTTTGAAGAAGATAAATAACAAGCCTCCTCACTTCTTATAATTGGATGTAATTCAATTGGAATATCGGCTCCATATAGTGCTTTATAGTGCGCCGTATTTTTTTTGATGGTAGCTTCATCTTCACAATGAACAGAGATAATAAGCCGAGTAGATGAAAATATTTTTTCTAAGACCTCAAGATTGTCTACCAGCATATTTCCAGTAGATGAACCTAAAAACAGCTTGATGCCTGCCACAGTTTTTGGGTTGGTTTGCAGTAATTCTTCTAAATTATCATTGGTGCCACCAAACATAAATGAATAATTAACAAAAGAGGTTTTTTCTGCAATATCAAACTTGTCTTGTAGGAGTTGTTGTGTAGTTGCTTGCGGCACTGTGTTGGGCATCTCAATAAAAGTAGTAACCCCACCTGCAACAGCAGCTCTACTTTCTGTTCCAATAGTTGCCTTATGAGTTAGTCCAGGCTCTCTAAAATGTACTTGATCGTCTATTAATCCGGGGATAAGATACTTTCCTTCAGCGTCAATTACAGGAATAGTGTCTATAGTAATGCAGGTACTTATTTTTTTTATAAATCCGTTTTCTATCAGAATATCGCTAAGAAAGGAAGCCCCCTCATTTACAATAGTTGCATTTTTTATTAGGTAGGTGTTCATCGTAAGCCTTTAAATCTCATTTTTAGTACACCAAAAAGTGCTTCATATATTATTCCGTCACTCATTTTAGAGGTTCCTTCGGTTCTATCTGTAAAAATTACAGAAACTTCTTTAATTTTAAAGTTGTGTTTCCAAGCTTTAAATTTCATCTCAATTTGAAAAGCATAGCCAACAAAGCGTATTTTATTGAGTTTAATTGTTTCAAGCACACTTCTTTTGTAGCAGACAAACCCTGCAGTAGTGTCATGAATTGGAATTCTGGTAATAAACCGAACGTATTTTGAGGCAAAATAGGACAGCAACACTCTCTTCATTGGCCAGTTCACAACATTTACACCTTGTGAATATCTAGACCCTATAGAAACATCAGCACCTTCTTTTTCACAAGCCTCATAAAGCCTTATTAAATCTTTTGGGTTGTGAGAAAAGTCTGCATCCATCTCAATGATGTAGTCATATTTTTTTTGAATTGCCCATTTAAAGCCGTGAATATATGCAGTTCCAAGTCCATTTTTCCCCATTCTTTTTTCAATAAAAAGAGCATCAGAATATTGAGTGATTAGCCTTTCTACAATTTCAGCAGTACTGTCTGGAGAGTTGTCATCAACAACCAATATATGAAACTTCTTTTTTTGGTTGAAGACAGCTTCAATAATCGCTTGAATGTTTTCTTTTTCGTTATAGGTTGGAATAATAACTAGAGTGTCAGACATAAAATGTGTGAGAATATGCACAAATATACATTTTTTTATGACTAATTTTGTGTTAATCTTAATTACAAAAAAGAAGGTATGGAAGCTCTTCAGAGAAGCGTTTTATCAAACAATTGGATCACATTAATTTTTGTATTCTCTATCCTATTACTTTTTTTTCTAAAACTTTTTACAACAGCAAAATTAAAAGGATATGTAACTTCTCTTTTCAATAAAGGCTTTGTTGAAATAGAGGCAGAGGAGAATTATTGGGCTTTGTCTTTTTTCCATACAGGATTCTCATTATTCACCTTTTTAATGCTTTCTGTAGCCACCTTTTTTTTAATCAACCAATTTAAACAAAGCAGTGTATTTTTATTAGAAGACTACTTGATGAGTACATCCTATTTGTTTAGCTATGTGGTACTGAGGTTTTTAGTTGTATTTGCATTGTTTTCAGTCTTTCAATTTCACTCAAAGTTGTCATTTTTTATGACCTCTAAACGGGGGTATCTTTATTCTATTTCTGTTGGCTTGTTCTTTTTAAATGTGTTTTATTTTTATGCTTTTCAAGATCAGTATTTCTTATTTGCAGGTTTTACAGTACTTTTTTCATTAAGATTTTCTTTAATTTTAATCAATAACAAAAACCTGATTATTAAAGAGTTATTTTATTTTATTTTGTACCTTTGCGCCTTCGAATTAGCACCGCTATTCGTTTTGTTTAGATTGATATTTTAAATAAACTAGAAGTAGATTATGAAAGTGAAAACAATCTTGGTATCTCAGCCACAACCAAAAACAGAAACATCTCCTTATTCTGACTTGTCTGATAAACAGAAAGTTAAAATAGATTTTAGGCCTTTTATTCATGTTGAAGGGGTTACTACAAAAGAGGTGAGAGCTCAAAAAATAGATTTATCACATTTTACCGCTATTGTTCTTACTAGTAGAAATGCCGTAGATCATTTCTTTAGAATAGCTGAAGAAATGCGTTTTAAAGTACCAGATGCTATGAAATACTTTTGTCAATCTGAAGCAGTGGCTTTCTATTTGCAAAAATACGTAGTGTACAGAAAACGAAAAATTTATGTTGGTAAAAGAACATTTCCAGAATTGGGAAAACTAATTAAAAAGCATAAAGACGAGAAATTCTTATTACCCTCATCAGACAAACTAAAGCCCTTAATTCCAACAGAATTAGATGCACTAGGCGTTACTTGGAAAAGAGCTATTTTGTACAAAACAGTGGTGAGTGATTTAACTGATTTAGAAGATGTTTTTTATGATATTTTAGTGTTTTTTAGCCCTTCAGGCATAGATTCATTATTTATGAATTTTCCTGATTTCAAGCAAAAAAATACTCGAATTGCGGTTTTTGGGAATTCTACCGTAAAGGCTGCTACAGATGCTGGTTTAAAGTGTAATATTACTGCCCCATCTCCTGAAACCCCATCTATGACAATGGCTTTAGAGAAATACATAAAAGAAGTAAATAAAAAATAAGGACACTAAATTTTATTTAGAAAAAGAGACTAAAAAAGCCATGCATGTATGCATGGCTTTTTTTATGCAAATAACGTAGCAAATATTTCTTCAATTTTTCCAACAAGTATGAGCTTTATACCGCTTTCCTTCCTTGTAATTTTATTGTATTTAGAAGTAACAAATGTTTTATAGCCTAGTTTTTTAGCTTCAGAAATTCGTTGATCTATTTTAGAAACTGGTCTTATTTCTCCTGCCAATCCAATTTCTGCGGCAAAACATACATTAGGTGAAATAGCAATATCTTGGTTGGAAGATAAAATAGATGCAACAACAGCAAGGTCTATTGCAGGATCATCTATGCTAATACCACCAGTAATATTTAAAAACACATCTTTAGCAGCCAATTTAAACCCAGCTCTTTTTTCTAAAACAGCCAATACCATATGCAAACGTTTTAGATTGTAGCCGGTAGTTGTTCTTTGTGGTGTACCATAAACAGCGGTGCTTACTAAGGCCTGAACTTCAATCATTAAGGGTCTAATTCCTTCTAAGGTTGAGGCAATAGCAGATCCGCTTAAATCGGCATCTTTTTTAGAAATGAGAATTTCAGATGGGTTTGAAACTTCTCTCAGTCCGTTTGAAAGCATTTCATAAATACCTAATTCTGCAGTAGAGCCAAACCTATTTTTTTGAGAACGCAATATTCTGTAGGTATGATTTCTATCGCCTTCAAACTGTAAAACAACATCTACCATATGTTCTAGAATCTTTGGCCCTGCTATGTGCCCTTCTTTGTTTATATGGCCAATTAATAAAACAGGAGTACCTGTTTCTTTGGCAAACTTTATGAGTTCTGCAGTAGTTTCTCTAATTTGAGAGATGCTTCCAGGAGAGGCCTCTAAAGCATTTGTGTGGAGGGTTTGTATAGAATCTATGACCAAAACTTGCGGCGCTACATCTTCAATATTTTTAAAGATCTCTTGTGTATTTGTTGCTGTTAAAATGAGGCAATTAGAAGGGTTTTTTTGAATTCTTTCTGCCCTCATTTTTATTTGAGATTGGCTTTCTTCTCCAGACACATACAAGACTTTGTGAACAATGGCAAGTGCTACTTGTAATAGTAGTGTAGATTTTCCAATACCTGGCTCACCACCTAACAATGTTACAGACCCTCTTACCAAACCACCACCTAAAACAGTATCTAGCTCGTTGTTTTTTGTAGAGATTCGTTCTTCAGCATTTAATTGAATGTCTTCAATTTTTAAAGGTTTAGAAATGGTTTTTGCAGTATTAGACTGTTTCCATTCTCTGGCTACTTCTTTTTGAATTACTTCTTCAACAATGGTATTCCATTCATTACATGCATTGCATTGCCCCATCCATTTTGCATGTTGAGTGCCACAATTCTGACAGAAAAAAGTAGTTTTAGCCTTCGCCATTTTATATAAAGTTTATACAAAGAAAAGAAAATTACTTTGCTTTATTACAGATTGGTAACAGTAAAAAAGAGAGTCCCCCAAAAAGAATAATCATAGCGGTTTGTGCAGCCCACATAACACTTCCAAATGCAGTAGATGGCTCTTCAGGAACACCAAATAAGGTAAAGGCACCGGCAACAGCCAATGGGTATAGGCCAATTCCTCCATTTGTTGCTGCAATACTAAAGCCTCCGGCAATAAACCCAACTAAAATTCCTCCAAACGGAACTTGCAACCCCTCTATGGCAGGAATGGTGGCCCAAAACATTAATACATACATTGCCCAAATAAATACCGTATGAAAAATAAAGGGCCATTTATTTTTCATTCTAAAAATACTAGTCACGCCTTCTACAAGACTTTTAATAAATTTTTTGATTTTTAAACCAACACCTTTTGTAGATTTTCTGACATATTTATAGAAAAAGAAACCACCAATAAGACAAACGGCCAGTCCAATAATAATTTTAACAGGGTCTAGCTTTTCTTTGACCAATTGCAAGATAAAATCAAACTGAATTAATAGGGTTACTCCAATAATAAGAAACATCATGATTAAGTCTGCAATACGTTCTGCCACAATGGTTCCAAAACCTTTTTCAAAGGGAATGTTTTCGTAATTAGCCATTACACTAGCTCTAGATACTTCACCTGCTCTTGGAATTGCTAAGTTTACAAAATAACCAATTAACACGGCTAGTGCACTGTTTATAAACCGAGGAGTATATCCCATGGGCTTTAACATAAACTTCCATCTATAAGCTCTAGATAAGTGACTTAAAATACCAAAGAACAAGCCTAGAGAAATCCACCAATAATTTGCATTTTTAAAATACTCTAAAAGTGTTTTTGGAGGGATTATGGTAAATAAATACCAAATTAAGCCTCCTCCAAAAAGAAGTGGAATAATTATTTTTAATGATTTTTTTGTTTTAAGACTCAAAACTAAGCAAGTAAGTTTGTGGTTTCATTTGGAAAAACAAGTGAGGGTTTAAAAATCGTAGCCTCTTCAAAATCTAAAAAAGCATAGGTAATTAAAATCAAGATATCTCCAACAGCAACTCTTCTAGCTGCCGCTCCATTTAATGTAATTTCACCACTTTTTCTTGGCCCAGGAATGACATAGGTTTCTAGCCGCTCTCCATTGTTGTTGTTTACAATTTGAACACGTTCTCCTTCTATGATATTTGCAGCATTCATAAGGTCTTCATCTATGGTAATACTTCCTACGTAATTTAAATCTGCGCCTGTTACTTTAACACGGTGGATTTTTGATTTAACAACTTGAACTAACATCCTGCAAAAGTACTACTTTTTTAAAAATTTGAAATGATTAAATACGCTAAAAAGAAGTTAAGAATTTAATGAAATTGTGTCAATCAATCGAACCTCTCTGGCATATGCAGCAATGAAAGCACGGTAATTCTTTTTAGGTAAAATTTTTGTTACGCTTTTTAAGGTTTCTTCCTCTGCAATGGTAAAATATTCTAAGGTAAAAAGAGGCTCTTGGTTAAACTTATCTATCACCCATTTGTTAATATCAGCTAATGGTAGGTGTTCTATTTTCTTCTTTACTTCATGTAATGTTTGATAAATAATTGTAGCGGCTTCTTTTTCCTCTGTAGTTAAGCGAGCATTTCTAGAACTCATTGCCAAGCCACTAGCTTCTCTATGGGTAGCACAACAGACAACGGTTACATCTAGCGCTGTTTTTTCTACCATTTTTCGAATTATTTGTAGTTGTTGAAAGTCTTTTTCTCCAAAATAAGCATTAGTAGGCAGTATAATTTCAAACAATTTTTTTACAATAGTACCAACGCCGTTAAAATGACCTTCTCTATATTTTCCTTCCATTAGAGTTTCTAAACCATCAAAATTAAAATGACTAGATGAAACACTGTTAGTGTAAATCTCGTTCACTGAAGGAATAAAAACAACATCACAGGTGATGCTTTCTAATAAGCTTAAATCACTCTCAAGAGTTCTAGGATAGTTCTCTAAATCTTCTTTTTTATTAAACTGTGTAGGGTTTACAAAAATACTAGCAATGGTAATGTCATTATTTTCTATAGATTTCTCTAATAAGGAAAGGTGGCCTTTATGCAGCGCCCCCATTGTGGGGACAAAACCAATTTTAGAGTTTTCAGAACGAAACTCCTCAAAATACGTTTTAAGTTCTTTCTTGGTTTTAAAAACCTTCATAATGGATTATAGTCTAAGACCGCAAACTTAGTATTTTAACATGACTTTTGCATAAAATTTCGTACTTTTGCAAACTTATATAAAGGCTGAAATTTAATGAAAGATAAGAGAATATTGTATGTTTCTTCAGAGGTTGTACCTTATTTACCAGAAACAGAGATAGCATCTACTGCATTTAATGTAGCAAAGAAAGCGCATTCTAAAGGTGTACAGACAAGGATTTTTATGCCTCGTTTTGGGGTAATTAACGAGAGAAGACATCAACTACACGAAGTAATTCGTTTGTCGGGGATGAATTTAATTATCAATGATATGGACATGCCCTTGATTATTAAAGTAGCCTCAATTCCTAAAGAAAGAATGCAGGTTTATTTTATAGACAATGATGAATACTTCAAAAGAAAAGCAATTTTCTCTGATGAAGATGATCAGCTTTTTTCAGACAATGATGAAAGAGCTATTTTCTTTGCCAAAGGAGTTGTTGAAACAGTGAAGAAATTAAATTGGGCGCCAGACATTATTCATGTTCACGGATGGATGGCATCATTATTGCCTTTATACATTAAAGAATACTATAGTGATGAGCCCTTGTTTTTAGAAAGTAAAATAGTAACATCTGTATATAATAAAGATTTTGAAGGTTCATTAAACAGTGGCCTTGTTGACAAAATTAAATTTGACAAAATTTCAGATGATAAAATTAGCATATTGCAAGAACCAAACTATACAAACATCATAAAAAGTGCAGTATCAAATTCTGATGCAATTGTTCATGGAAGCTCAGAAATTCCTGAAGAAATTGCAGAAGAAATTCGAAAGACAGACGTTCCTGCATTATCATTTCAAGAAGAAGATTCTTTTGAATCGTATTTAAATTTTTATAAAGAACTTATATCGGAAGAGTAAACTTAGGGTGGTTATGTTAAGAAAATATATAAAAGCAACAGTATATGTTGCAGTTACAGTGTTTCTTTTTGGGTCGATGATTTCTTGTGAAGAAGATTTTACAGACATAGGAACATCAATAGTTAATAATGGTGAGTTTACAACAAATGACACCATTTTTGAAATAGAGGTTACAGCTAAAAACATAGAAAATGTTCAAGCAGACGGATTGGCTATTGGCGGAGTTTTGGGGCAATATTTATTAGGTGTTTACAACAATAATAATTACAAGAAAATAGAAGCATCTATTATTTCTCAAGTAAATATGCCTTTTAACTTAACTCAAGTAGCTAATGAATACGGCTCAGATACTACTGTTGTTACTTTAATAGACACAGTATTGTTAAGAATACCCTACAATGCCTCTTTGCTAAGTACTACAACTCTTGGTTCAGAATTTATATTAGATTCAATTATTGGAAATCAAACACAACCATTTACCTTAAATGTTTTTAGAATAGAAACCTATTTAAGCAACTTAAACCCAACAACACCCTCTGTACTTAACGCCTATTTTTCAGATCAACTTTATGAAGTTGCTCCTGAAAAACTAAACCTTATTGAAAACATTCAGTTTACTCCCAACAGAACAGATACTGCTCATTTTGTTACCAGAAAATTAAGTACAGGTTTGGTATATGATATAGATACGATCCGATACGCAAATTCAAGTCCTTCTATAAGTATTCCTCTGAAAGAGGATTTAATAAAAGAACTTATTTTTGACCAGTACGACACTCCAAATTTTGCATCTCAAGACGCATTCAATAATTATTTTAGAGGAATAAAGATACAAGCAGAAGGAGATAATGGTTCTTTAATGTCTTTAAGCTTTAATAGCAATACTCTCCAGCCTTTAATAGATATTTATTATACAAATACCGTATTAGTTGAAGGAGGTACCGTTGTTATTGATACTATAAAAAAGACAGATACTTTTTTATTGTCTGGAATAAGAAATAACGTGTATAAAATGACTCCAGGTCAAACACCAGGGTTTAACAATGTTCCAATTCAAGGAACTGCAGGGTCAATGGCTCAGTTAAAAATTTTAGGTGATGACAATGATCAAAACGGAATACCAGATAAATTAGAAGAATTGAGAACAAAAAACTGGTTGATAAATGATGCAAGCATTACATTGTATATAGATCAAGACCTAGTTGAAACAGACACAACAGCTACTCCATACCAGCTATTTATACATAAAGATGGTTTAAATAGTGCTGGCATACAAACGCCTAGTCAAATTTTGGATTACATTACAGAAGGAGTAAACGAGGTAGGAGGCTCTTTAGAGCTAGACGATCTTAATAGACCAGATAGTTATACATTTAAAATAACAGACTATATTTCAGAACTGCTCTCTGGCACTACAAACGATTTACCTTCACTTGGCGTGAAAGCTTTTAATCCAACAGATATTCCTGTTTCAGCTATAGATACTATAATCAGAAATTATAACTGGAACCCAAAAGCAATCATGTTGCTGAATCACAATACTCAAGACGCTTCTAGAAAAGCTACATTAAAAATATCATATACACTCAAAACAGAAGATAATTAATCCCTTAAACTAATTTTTTTATGTGTGGAATTACAGGATACATAGGTCACAAAGAAGCATATCCAATCATTATAAATGGCTTAAAAAGGCTAGAGTATAGAGGATATGACAGTGCTGGTATTATGATGTATGACGGAACAGAGATGAACCTTTCTAAAACAAAGGGAAAAGTATCTGCTCTAGAAGAAATAATAGAGAACAATCCAAAAAGAAAAAAAGGAACCATAGGAATTGGTCATACAAGATGGGCCACACATGGAGTTCCTAATGATGTTAATTCTCACCCACACGCATCTCAATCAGGAGACTTAGTGATTGTGCATAACGGAATCATAGAAAATTATGATACCTTAAGAAAAGAATTAATATCTAGAGGCTATACTTTTCAAAGTGATACAGATACAGAGGTTCTCGTAAACTTAATTGAAGAAGTAAAAAAACAAGAAAATTGTAAATTAGGGAAGGCCGTTCAAATTGCCCTTACTCAGGTAACTGGCGCCTATGCGATTGCTGTTTTTGACAAGAATAAGCCAAATGAAATTATTGTTGCAAGATTAGGAAGCCCTATAGCAATTGGTGTAGGGAAGAATAATGAAGAGTTTTTTATAGCTTCAGACGCTTCACCTTTTATAGAGTATACAAAAAATGTTGTGTATTTAGAAGATGAAGAGATGGCTATTATTAAGTTAGGAAGAGATATCCGAGTAAGAAAAATAATGGATGATTCATCTGTAGATGCAACTATCCAAGAACTTAAATTAAGCCTAGAACAAATAGAAAAAGGGGGGTATGATCATTTTATGATCAAAGAAATTCACGAGCAACCAAAAGCTATTACAGATACCTATAGAGGGAGAATGTTGGCAGATGAAGGAATTATACGAATGGCTGGGGTAGATGATAACCTTCAAAGGTTTTTAAATGCAGAACGCATTATTATTGTAGCTTGTGGGACCTCTTGGCATGCAGGGCTGGTTGGGGAATATCTTATTGAAGACATGGCTAGAATACCTGTTGAGGTAGAATATGCCTCTGAATTTAGATATAGAAACCCAATTATAACTCCTAAAGATATTGTAATTGCTATTTCTCAATCTGGAGAAACTGCCGATACCTTGGCTGCTATAAAGCTAGCAAAATCTAAAGGAGCATTTGTTTTTGGAGTGTGTAATGTGGTAGGTTCTTCTATTGCCAGAGAAACACATGCTGGTGCCTATACGCATGCAGGGCCAGAAATTGGAGTTGCATCTACCAAGGCGTTTACAACTCAAATTACGGTATTGTCATTAATAGCATTAAAATTAGCAAAAGCCAAAGGAACACTTTCAAATTCAGAATTTCACGGCTACCTACAAAAAATGCAATTAATTCCTTCTAAGGTTCAAAAATTATTAGAACTAGATAGTAAGGTTAAAGAAATAGCGAGTATCTATAAAGACGCTAAAAACTGTCTATACTTAGGAAGAGGGTTTAACTTTCCTGTAGCATTAGAAGGCGCTTTAAAACTCAAAGAAATATCCTATATTCATGCAGAGGGCTACCCTGCAGCAGAAATGAAACACGGTCCTATTGCTTTAATTGATGAGAACATGCCTCTTTTTGTGATTGCCACCAATAAAGGGCATTATGAAAAAGTAGTCAGTAATATTCAAGAAATTAAATCTAGAAGTGGTAAAATTATTGCCATAGTTACTGAAGGAGACGTCATAGTAAAAGAAATTGCAGATCATGTGATAGAAATACCAGAAACAGAAGAAGCATTAACTCCTTTGTTAACAACTATTCCTTTTCAACTATTGTCATATCATATTGCAGTAATGTTAGATAAAAACGTAGATCAACCAAGAAATTTAGCAAAATCTGTTACCGTGGAATAGATTGTGATGGGTTGACTTTTTTAGTTACAATTCCTATATTTACAACATGGAAAAGGGCATTTTAATTTTACTAGGAACTTTTATTGTAGTAGCCATCTTACACGTTGTGTCTATGAAAATGACCAAGATTTCTGAGGCTAAAAAATCATCATTTCGAAAAGTATTTTTTTATATCTATGGTGTTTTCTTAATACTTAGTGGAATTTTACAGTGTATAGAGAAAAATGAGATTCGTGTTGTTTTTTTAATACAGTCTTTATGTGGCTTGGCATTCTTAATTTTAAATTTCACAGGAAAGATGCAACAAAAAACGAGCTAAATCTTATCATGAACCTGGCTGTATTCTCCCTCATTCCACAAGGTTAAAATATTAGTGGCCACACTAGCGCCACTTCCTGCTGCAACGGAAAATTGGCTTCTGCTTAAAAAGTAAACAGATACGTTTAAATATTCCTTTTCTTAAGGAATGAAACTTATCCTCAATAGTATTTACTTCGTTTAAATATATTTAGTACATTTAGCTATAAACAACTATTTATGCGAAGATTAGTCCCATTATTTTTATTCATTTGTCTGTCAGTTTCGGCACAAAAAAAAACAGTTTTAAATGAATTGGCTGCAGAATTCACTCACAAAAGTCTCCCTTTATTAAAAGAGGTGTTAAGCATTCCAAATGATGCTATTTCAGCTGAATGGATTGAAGAAAATATTTTTTGGACTGAAGGTGCCTTCAATAAACGTGGCTTTACAACTCAACGTATTCCAACAGATGGAGCTCCTCTTGTTTTGGCTTCACGCACTTTTCTTAATGCCAAAAAAACCGTATTAGTGTATTTGCAAATGGATGGACAGCCTGTTGACCCAAGCCGTTGGAACCAAAAAAGTCCTTATAAGCCTGAGCTAAAACAACAAAACAAAAACGGTGATTGGGAAACCATCGCCTGGGAAAAAATTAGAAACTATCAGGACGACTGGCGGATTTTTGCTCGTTCAACAAGTGATGCAAAAGGACCTGTTGTTATGTTTCTTGCTGCAATGGATGCGCTAGAAAAAATTGGCAAAAACCCAAATTACAATCTAAAGGTTATCTTGGATTATGAAGAAGAAATGGGATCCCCTAACTTACCAAAAGCAGTTAATGAAAATCGTGATTTATTGTCGGCAGATTTCCTTGTAATTTTTGATGGTCCACTGCACCGATTAAACAAACCCACATTATCCTTTGGAGCACGCGGAATTTCAACTTTTCAACTTACTACCTATGGCCCTAAGGTTCCTCAACATTCTGGTCATTTTGGTAATTATGTTCCCAATCCCGCATTTAAGCTTAGTACAATTTTAGCATCAATGAAAAACGATCAAGGCAAAGTTCTAATTCCTGGTTTTTATGATGGTATTATTTTGGATGAAAAAACAAAAACAATATTAGCCAATACTCCACATAACGAAAAACAACTTCAAGAGTTATTGCAACTTGGAGGGTTTGATCGAGTTGGCCCTAATTATCAAGAAGCCATTCAATATCCCTCCCTAAATATTCGAGGGATGCAGTCTGGATGGATCAATGAAAAAGTAAGAACAATTATTCCGGCTTGGGCACGAGCAGAAATAGATGTTCGTTTAGTTAAAGAATCAGATCCTGAGCGTTTACACAACTTGATTAAAAAGCATATTGAAGGTTTGGGTTATCTTGTCTTGGATCGAGAACCAACAAAAGAAGAGCGCTTAACTAATGATAAAATTGCAACCTATACTTATAAAATCTCTTACCAATCTTTTAGAACAGATTTGGATTCTGAAATAGGTACTTGGCTAAGGAAAGCGTTATTTCGTGCATTTGAAGAAGAACCCATCCGTGTAAGAATGAGTGGAGGGTCTATTCCTATTTCCCCTTTTGTCAATAGCTTAAATTTACCTGCTGTTGCTGTTCCTACAGTAAATCGAGACAATAATCAACATAGTCCAAATGAAAATTTACGATTGGGGAATTACCGCGATGGAATTAAAACCATACTTGCTGTTTTAACTGAAAAACTTTAAAAAAATTAGATATAAATACTAAACCACACAAGGGTGGCATTATTGATCTCTCCTCACTTCAAATCATCTATCAATTGGTATTCTGGAGTGGCTTCATAAGGTGCATTACGCCCTTCTTTAACATGATACAAAATGCCGCTATTACCTCCTTCTCCCAGTTTCCATTCAACATAAAATTCAAAAAATTTTCGAACTCCTCAATGTTGATTCCATGAAAATGACAAAGATCTCTGAGACAAAAAAATCATCGTATCGAAAAGTATTCTGGTACTTCTATGGGATGTTTTTTTTGTCTAGCGGTGTCCTAAACCAACTAGAAAAAGAAGCCTTTAGTTAGATTTTTTCAATAGAAATTTTAGTCGGTTTGGCAATCCTAATTCTTAATTTCTTAGGAAAGATTGAAAAAAAATTGTGTTAGATTTTATCATGAACTTGGCTATGTTCTCCGTTATTCCAGAGTGTTAAGATATCAGTTGCTACGGTGGCACCACTTCCTGCGGCAATAGTAAACTGGCTTCTACAGCCAGACAAAGTTCCACAAACATAGAGCCCTTCTGTGACTAAATAACCATCATTTTTTAATTGAATTCGGTCTTTAACGGCCTTTGCTCTTTGATGAGGTTCTATGTAATTTTCTAGCCCTTTAATTAAAAAAGGTTTTGCATAATTTAAAGCTAAAACAACAATGGTAGTCTTGTACTTATTTTTGTTTGTTTTTATACTATAAAAACCAGTATGCTCCGAAATCGAAATTACTTTTTCATGTTCAATTTGTGAGATGTCAGAATAATTTTCAGCTAATTGTTTTTTCCCTTGTGTTAATACATCTGCTCCAAGAGTGCCAGAGGGCAAGCCTAATACATTATTAAATAATGCATTCTGTAAATGAGAACTTTTTTGATGCATTATAATGCCAACTTTTTTATCGATGGCAAAAGGCTTTTTGAGACCAGACCCAATAACTAATGCACATTGCATACCAGCAACACCACCGCCAATAATTAAAACATCAAAAACCATTAAAATAGTGCCTGTATATTAGCAGCAAATAATTTTACAGCAATGGCTAATAAAATAACGCCAAATATTTTTCTAATAATTTTAATACCATTTGCACCAATAATTCGCTCTATTTTTGGGGAGGTTTTCAATACTATGTAGATTACAATAACATTACACAACACAGCTACAATAATATTTTCTATCTGAAACTCTGCTCTTAAAGAAAGTAGGGTTGTTAAGCTTCCAGGTCCAGCAATTAGAGGAAAAGCTAATGGAAATACAGTTGCGGTTATTGTTCCTGCATCTTCATCATCTTTGTATAGTGTAATGCCTAAAATCATTTCTAAAGCAATAAAAAACAAAATAAACGATCCAGCCACAGCAAAAGAATACACGTCAATTCCTATAAGTTGTAGTAAGCTTTGTCCTAAAAAAAGAAAGACAATCATAATTACACCAGCAATTAGTGATGCTTTTTCAGATTGAATATGACCTACTTTTTTTCGTAAATCTATAATAATTGGAATGTTACCAACAATATCTATTACCGCAAATAACACCATAAATGCAGTAAATATTTCTTTAAAGTTAAAATTCATTTTTATTCATTTTAAATTGCAAAATTATAAAACTAAGCGAATCAAAATATAAAAAACAGAAATTATTTTATACTATTTTTGCAAAATGTTTCAATTAGGAAAAACCATTGTATCAGAAGACCTTATAGAGAAAGATTTCATGTGTAACCTTTCTCAATGCAAAGGAGAGTGTTGTGTTTCAGGAGTTGCCGGAGCACCTCTTGAAAAAGAAGAGGTACTTATTTTAAAAGAGATATATCCAACATTAAAACCTTTTTTAAGAAGGGAAGGAATTTTAGCGATTGAAAACCAAGGAACTTCCATTGTTACTGATTTGGGAGAATTAGAAACGCCACTAGTAAATAATTCTGAATGTGCATACCTTATTTTTAATGAAAATAAAACAGCACTTTGTGGTATTGAAGAAGCTTATAATAAAGGAATTGTAACTTTTAAAAAGCCAATTTCTTGTCATTTATATCCTGTAAGAGTAAAAGATTATAGCGAATTCTCCGCAGTAAATTATCATAGCTGGGATATTTGTAGCGATGCATGCTCTCTTGGAAAGGAATTAAAAGTTCCTGTTTACAAGTTTGTAAAAGAAGCATTAATTAGAAAGTTTGGAGAGCACTGGTATTCAGAATTAGAAAAAGTGGCTCAAGAACATCTATTACGAAAATAAATAAGTACATTCAAAACTCAACATTAAATAAATACATCAAATGAAAAAATTATTTCCCCTCTTGTTAACCTTACTTCTAATCTCTTCTTGTGAAGACTCAATTGAAGTTACTACCACTACTAATATTAATGAATCTGCATCAGTTACAATTCTTGAAACAAACGGCACTGCTATAAATTTTAATGAAGTAATTGAAGGAGATTTAAATCAATTAGTTTCTAATTTTAATAGTATTAATGACATTACCATAGACAGCTTAAGTTATACGTTTGCAAATGTAACAGGTAATGAAAATGCTGTGATTACTTCGGCAACTATAGAAATAAACGCAACAACCGTTGCGGTTATTTCAAATATAAATATTGCACAAGAAGCTCTAAATGGTTCTGTATTTGAAATTACTGACACAGCGGTATTAGATCAATTAGAAACGATATTTTTAAATAACAGTTCGGTAACTATTCAGCTATCAGGAATGGCTATTTCTGATGAAGGAGATGTGAATTTTGATTTAGAATTTTCAATGCAATTAACAGCAGCGTTCTAAAACAATATAAAAAATACAGATAATGAGTATTTTTTTTAATGATAAGGTTTTTCTGATAACATTAGTAAGCCTTCAATTGTTTTTTAATTTTTTATCATCATAAGTAGTCATTTAGGAAGACAAATCTCAATAAATTACTGTCATTTAACAGGTGGAGCTTATGAAAAATAATCATTAAAAAACTTACATAAAAAAATCTTTTTAAAAAACCATTATAAAATTATTTTTTTTAAAAAACGCTTGTTTTAAGAATACCAGTGAGAACAGGGCTTGGCAAAAAAACAACAATTTAATTAGCTAAAGGTGAGCGTGTTGACAAAAAATAAGGAAAAGAGTTTTCTTTAGTAAATTTCTGTTTTGTTAAAAACTTAGTGGGTTTTGTGAATAAGTACCACTTTGTATTTGTTCCTTTTTTTTCAATCTTTGTTAACCCCAGCATAAGAAGAATTTTTCCACAATAAAGAAAACAAAAAAATAATGTCTACACAAGAACCAATTTTACAGCCAAACGATAATAGATTTGTGATATTTCCAATTCAGCACGATGATTTGTGGGATTGGTACAAAAAACAACAAGCCTGTATCTGGACGGCAGAAGAAATTGACTTGTCAGAAGATGTTTTAGATTGGAAAAATAAACTTTCAGAAGAGGAACGTTATTTTATCAAACACATTTTAGCATTTTTTGCAGCTTCAGATGGAATAGTAAACGAAAACCTAGCTGAAAATTTCGTAAATGAAGTACAATACTCAGAGGCTAAATTCTTTTATGGATTTCAAATTATGATGGAGAATGTGCATTCAGAAACCTATTCTTTATTAATTGATACCTATGTTAAAAACGATGAAGAAAAAGACAAATTATTTAATGCAATAGAAACTTTCCCTGCTATTAAAAAGAAAGCAGATTGGGCTTTAAAATGGATAGAATCTGATTCTTTTGCAGAAAGACTAATAGCTTTTGCAGCTGTGGAAGGAATTTTCTTTTCAGGAGCATTTTGTTCTATTTTCTGGTTAAAGAAAAGAGGATTATTACCAGGACTTACGTTTTCTAATGAACTAATTTCAAGAGATGAAGGAATGCATTGTGATTATGCAGTTCATCTTCACAATAATCATATCATCAACAAAGTACCTAAAGATCGTATTAGAGAAATTATCGTAGACGCATTAAACATAGAAAGAGAATTTGTTACAGAATCATTACCAGTAAGTTTAATTGGAATGAATGCAAAGTTAATGACGCAATACCTAGAATTTGTAACCGACAGATTATTAGGTGAGTTTAATTGTGAACATGAATACAACTCAACAAACCCCTTTGATTTTATGGAAATGATTTCTTTAGAAGGAAAAACTAATTTCTTCGAAAAAAGAGTATCAGAATATCAAAAAGCCGGAGTAAAATCTGGAGGGACTGGAAGCATCAGTTTTGATGCAGATTTTTAGAAGTCTATTCTAAAAAAAGGAACCTGATTTTTAATCAGGGAGAAAAACCAATAAATAATATAACCGCTTTTGCGGTTGGCAACTAATTAAAAAACAATAGCAGCATGTATGTAGTAAAAAGAGACGGCAAAAAAGAGCCAGTGATGTTCGATAAAATCACGGCAAGAGTAAAGAAAATGTGTTATGGGCTTAACAAAATTGTTGATCCAGTAAAGGTAGCAATGCGTGTAATTGAAGGGTTATATGACGGAGTTACTACACCAGAATTAGACAGTCTAGCAGCAGAAATTGCCGCTACAATGACTACCGCTCACCCAGATTACGCAAAACTAGCTGCAAGAATTGCCGTATCTAACCTACATAAAAACACTAAAAAATCGTTCTCAGAAACCATGCTGGATTTATACGAATATGTAAATCCAAGAACAGGTAAAAAAGCACCCTTATTATCTGATGAAGTATATAAAATTATTATAGATAACGCTGAAAAGCTAGATTCTACCATTATTTACAGTAGAGATTTTAATTATGACTTTTTTGGGTTTAAAACACTAGAACGTTCTTATTTATTAAAGTTAAACGGAATTATCGTAGAAAGACCTCAACACATGCTAATGCGGGTATCTATTGGAATTCATTTAAATGATATAGATGAAGCTATTGCTACTTATGAATTAATGAGTAAGAAGTTTTTTACACATGCTACGCCTACTTTATTCAATGCTGGTACGCCAAAACCACAAATGTCTTCATGTTTTTTATTACAAATGCAAGACGATAGTATTGATGGAATCTACGATACATTAAAACAAACTGCTAAAATTTCACAATCAGCCGGAGGTATTGGCTTGTCTATTCATAACGTACGTGCTACAGGATCCTATATAAGAGGAACTAACGGAACTTCTAACGGAATTGTACCAATGCTAAAGGTATTTAATGATACGGCTCGTTACGTAGACCAAGGAGGAGGAAAACGTAAAGGATCTTTTGCCATGTATATAGAACCTTGGCATGCAGATATTTTTGAATTTCTAGACTTGAAAAAGAATCACGGGAAAGAAGAAATGAGAGCAAGAGATTTATTCTATGCCATGTGGATGCCAGATTTATTTATGAAAAGAGTGCAAGAAGATGGCCAATGGACATTAATGTGCCCAAATGAATGTCCTCATTTATTTGACACCTATGGAGATGAATTTGAAAAATTATACGAAGGCTACGAAAAAGTAGGAAAAGGAAGAAAAACAATCAAAGCAAGAGAGCTTTGGGAGAAAATATTAGAATCCCAGATAGAGACAGGAACACCTTATATGCTCTATAAAGATGCTGTAAACCGTAAAACCAATCACAAGAATTTAGGAACCATTCGTTCGTCTAACTTGTGTACAGAAATTATGGAATATACTGCCAACGATGAAGTAGCTGTATGTAACTTAGCATCTATTGCCTTACCAATGTTTGTTACTGAAAACGAAGCTGGAGAAAAGTTTTTCAATCATAAAAAACTATATGACGTAACCAAAAAAGTCATCAGAAACTTAGACACGGTTATTGATAGAAATTACTACCCAGTAAAAGAAGCAGAAAACTCTAATTTTAGACATAGACCGGTAGGTTTAGGAGTTCAAGGTTTGGCAGATGCATTTATTATGTTACGCTTACCATTTACCTCCGATGCGGCTAAAAAATTAAATAAAGATATTTTTGAAACCTTGTATTTTGCCTCTGTTCAATCTTCTATGGAAATAGCAAAAGCAAAAGAACCGTATTCAACATTTAAAGGATCACCCATGTCTGAAGGAGAATTCCAATACAATATGTGGGGAATTAACGATGAAGATTTAAGTGGTAATTGGGATTGGAAAAAATTACGTAAAAATGTTATCAAGCACGGTGTTAGAAATTCGTTATTAGTAGCTCCAATGCCAACAGCATCTACTTCTCAAATTCTTGGAAACAATGAAGCATTTGAACCGTATACTTCTAATATTTATACAAGACGTGTACTGTCTGGAGAATTTATTGTTGTAAACAAGCACTTATTAGAAGACTTGGTAGAGATGGAACTATGGGATAATAATATGAAAGAAGATATTATGCGTGCAAACGGATCTATTCAACACATAGACAAAATTCCACAAGACTTAAAAGACTTGTATAAAACTGTTTGGGAAATGAGTATGAAAGATATCATAGATATGGCACGCCATAGAGGATATTTCATAGATCAATCTCAATCATTGAACTTATTTATGCAAGATGCAGATTATGCCAAATTAACCTCCATGCATTTTTATGGTTGGAAATCTGGATTAAAAACCGGAATGTATTACCTAAGAACCAAATCTGCGGTAAACGCTATTCAGTTTACTCTTTCTAAAGAAAAGAAAGAAGTTACAAAAGAAGAAGAAGCAATAGCACCAGTGCCTAATGAAGGACCAATGTCTGCTGCAGAATTTAAAGCAATGGTAGATTCTTCTAAAAATGGAGGCCCAGATGATGATTGCTTAATGTGCGGATCTTAGAAATTATTTAATTAATGTACGTTTAAAAAAGAATCTCAATATATTTGGGATTCTTTTTTTATATAAATCAAAATCAAAGGAGCATGATGAACTGGGAACAATTACTTTCTTTAAAACGTTTTGGAGACCTTCAAAAACGTCCAAGAGCCAAACAAGACGAAACTCGTTTGGGATTTGAAGTAGATTTTGATAGAATTATATTTTCAGAAGCATTCAGAAGTTTACAAGATAAAACACAAGTGATTCCTCTGTCTGAAACAGATTTTGTTCATACCAGACTTACCCATAGTTTAGAAGTTTCTGTAGTTGGTAGAACTTTAGGAAGAAGAGTTGGTAAAGTATTGTTAGAACGTCATCCAAACTTAAAAGAATTAGGATATACATTTAATGATTTTGGCGCCATCGTAGCTGCAGCTTCTGTAATGCACGATATTGGAAATCCGCCTTTTGGTCATTCTGGAGAAAAAGCCATTGGAGAGTATTTTAAAACTGGTAAAGGAATCCAATACAAAGAGGTGTTATCTGCAGAAGAATATCAAGATCTCATAGATTTTGAAGGAAATGCCAACGGGCTTAAGATTTTGACCGAAAATAGAGAAGGAGTTTACGGTGGGCTGCGCTTGTCTTATGCAACCTTAGGCGCTTTTATAAAGTACCCTAAAGAGTCATTGCCAAAAAAACCAACCAAGCATATTGCAGATAAAAAATACGGTTGCTTTCAGTCAGAAAAAGAAGCTTTTTTAGATATTGTTGAAGATTTAGGCCTGCTAAACAAGTCTACAACAGCAGCAATTAGTTATCACAGGCATCCATTAACTTTTTTAGTAGAAGCTGCCGATGATATTTGCTATACCATTATAGACTTTGAAGACGGAATAAATTTAGGATTAATAGAAGAAGAATTTGCCTTAGAGTATTTAATTAAACTGGTTAAAGATACCATTGATATAAAAAAATACCATTCATTAAAATTTAAAAAAGATAGAGTTAGTTATCTAAGAGCATTGGCTATAAATACGCTAATTAATGAAGCAGTAGCCATTTTTTTAACAAACGAAGAGGCCATTCTAAAAGGAACTTTTTCTACGTCTTTACTAGATAAATGTGCCTATGAAGCACAAATAAATGACATTTTAAAAATTAGTATTTCAAAAATATACAAGAGTCAGGAAGTAGTAGAAAAAGAAGTAGCAGGTTATAAAATTATAGCCGACCTTTTAGACATTTTTGTAACTGCTTTAAACAATCATCATCTAGGAACTCCAACCAATTATGATAGCTTACTGCTCAATTTATTACCCAAAGAATTTCAGGTAAGCTCTAGATCACCTTACGAGAGAATCATGGCTGTTTGCAGCTATGTGTCAAGAATGTCTGATGGTTATGCCATTCGAATTCACAAAAAGATACAAGGGAGTATGATGTAAGTAGCAATCTCAAAAGCTTTTACTAATCTAAATTTATATCTTTGAGAATTTGCCTGATAGAACCTGAGTCTATTCCATTCATTTTTTGAAGCTCTTCAATAGTTCCATGTTCTATAAAGTCATCCTGTATTCCCA
>OJGS01000125.1_pt1 | contig 30301 bp, 28 predicted proteins | sample 1594531 | NCBI WGS metagenome assembly OJGS01 (sample SAMN05416816, study PRJEB24817) | seawater metagenome | isolation source: Sea water | place: Canada:Atlantic | collected 2013-07 | reverse complement strand
TGGCTAGTGGCTGTTAAATTCGTGTTTGATAAATCCACTGCTCCCGTCGAGCCAAAATGATAAAAATAAATTTTAGACTCATTGTTGCCAACAAATCCAGTCGGGGCCGATGTGAGGGATGCCATATTAGCAGCATAACCCACGGTCACCGCAGATTGACCCGCCGAAGTGTTTTTTGCCGCGTAGGGGAGACCGTCAATGGTTACAGTCCCCGTGAGGGCATCGAGGCTACTAAGAATAACCACACCGCTATAAGTCACAGTATCTCCGACTTTGGTAAAAACCGCACTCTGGCTTGAGTGGCTAACCGCAGACCCTCCGAGCTTTAATGTGGGAGTCCAAGTTCCAGTTTGGTAAATTGGCATCTCTCGCCCCAGCAAACTAACTCCACCGCTCTGGGTGCCTACAAATCCGTTGCCAGACAGGTCGTATAGCTTGCCTGTGCTGCTATCAAATTGTTCTGCCCGTGCGTCGAGGACTGACCCGATTTGAACGAGGCTCACATCGTCGACCAGATAGGGGTCCGTTGAACCGTTAACGCCAATCGTTAACGTGTTTGCAACGGTTGTAGTGAAATCAATCGAAAACGAATACCAGTCATTGCCCAAACTTTTTGAGGTTACTGGCCCAATAAACGGCAGTTCGCTTGAGGCTGTTCGGGGGAAAAAGGTAGTGCCGTTGAATTCAATTATTTTATAGTAAGTAGCCCCAAATTGCAGCGTATTCGTTGACCCAGAAAACCGCTTCACTTTTCCAGTAAGGCGGTATTTTTTGTTGGCGGCAAATGCTATTGAAGTTTCAGCAAGCCAGTTGTTACCTGAGCTGCCAATGTCGCCACCTCCAGTTAATTTGCATGAATAGCTCCCACTAATTTTATCGGTTGACTGTTCGACCGAGACACTGGCTTTCTCAATCCAATCTGTCAGGTTAGTTGACGTAGTCCAATTTTCAAAGCCACCGTCAGTAACCACATCAGCACTACCCGTCGATTCCGCAAAGCTCTCTGGCAACTGCCCGTTGCTGTAGACCTCCCGAACCTCAGCGAGTGATAGTTCTTTGTTGTAGAGTTTAACGTCTCTGATTTCGCCTTTGGTGTAATTTGAAGTATAATTTCCAACAGTAAGCGTGGCAACTGTAGCTGACATGCCTACGTAGCTGGAATTGTTTGAAGCGGTCGATGCTATTGGCTTGCCGTCGATATAAAAGACAACCCCGTTCATCGCTGACGGGAAAGCATTGGAGCTATTGGGGCCAGAACCAGCGTAACTGACTGCTACATGAATCCACTTTCCGTTTACAGTTGTTGCCGCATCAGCTGTGCGAAGAATATCAATCGGGCCAGAGCTTCGGAGGTTTAAAACGAGGGTACTCGTAGAATTGAAATACAACAACCACTCACGACCAGCAGTCTGCCATTTACCAATCGGAGTGAATTGAGAGAAATCTTCCGCTTTTACCCAAGCACTGACCGAGAACGGAGTATCATCCGTTCCGTTGGTAAAGCTAAAAGCATCGTTGTCCGCAAACGTAACCGCGTCATCAACCCCATCAAACCGCATCGTCGGGCCATTGACTGGCATCGGTTTTCCGACTGCTGCTGTCAACTGCCCGTCAACAGTTAGGTCGTCAACCGTCACACCCGCTGATGACTGAAATGCCAAATCGCCAAGCATGCCGTTAACGGATACCTCGTTGGCTGCTGTGCCTACGTTTGGGACTTCCAGGTTTAGTTTGGAAGTGTCCTTGCTGGCTACGTCTGAAAGGTTGTCCGCTTTCTCAAGGTAGTTAGCTCCGACTTGAGTTATCAACGAAGCTTTTGCCATCTTCCGAGTTCCGACTGAACTCGCGTCGAGAGCTATGAAATCATCTGCCGCAAACGTAGTGGCAGTTGTTGAAATATCTTTGATCCGTTTTGTGGCCATAATTTTCTAGAATAGGGATTGTCTACGGTATCTCGTAGAACATAAGAAAGTCACCTGCCTCATCGACGATCTGATTATCCAGATCATCGATCCAATAATACTCGGTGAATCCAGGGATAGTATCCTGAAAATCACCCGAGTAACTTGGCAGGTCAAGTTTGAGGGAAAATTGCATGTTAACTGACGCTTCGGTAAGCGATAACCTCTCCGCTCGTCAAAGCAAACGAAGAGATATGCCCCATGATCAGAAAACCGGCGGGTATGCTTACGGCAGTAGCACTGATTTGCTCACCGGTAACGGTAGCAATGATAGTGGCAGTGGTTGCCTGTATAGCACAAAATTGTTCGGTAGAGCTACCGTAGGTGGCGGTGTCATCAACGTAAATCCAACCGTTCTTACCCATCGCTTGTTCCTGCATTAAGTTCTGTTTTTTGATTACAACAGAATCAGGATCATTGCGGGTTACTCTTCCGTCTCCAAAAATTCGGGTTAAAATATTCATATGATCAAAGGGCAGGGGGTTACCCCCTCATGGGGCACCCCCTACTCATTGTTAATTGTTTAAGAGCAGGTGACAGTTGTCAATGTATTCAACTGGCAACGCTTGTATAGAATCATCAATCCAGCGGATCGATTGGAGCCTGGTTTTGCAGCTCCAGACATCTCTGCGATGTGGCGACCATTTTTACCAAAAGGATCATAGCCGGTACCATCGTTGGCACAAGCTTCTGGTCCAGTGATAAACTGCCAGTCACCCATGTAACTTTGAGGTTCCCAGCGAGTGCTACCCACTTGGTTGTCAGGTCGTACCCAATCCCATGACATTACGTCAGAACTCAACACGTAAGCTGCCTCGTAAGGAGCTGTGGTTGGGTCTAGGTAATTAGGGTTGATGTCCTGGTAAGTTCCCGCTCCACTACCGGTCACATTCGCGAATGTATTGACGCGAGTGTAAGCTCCAGCCGCATAGCTGAATCTGGCAGGTAGAGGATTGATAATGTGACGGAATCCCTTGATCGCAGTGTTGGCTCCGAGTCGTCGGAACAATTCATTGTTCATGGAACCTTCACGAAGATCCTTACGGAACTCAGAGTTGTTCAGAATGATTGCCTGACTGGCTTCCATCCCTAGGTACAAACTGAACAAAGGTCCACCGTTATCCAAGCTAACAAACCCGTTTGAATCGGGGTTGCTGGCACGTTTGTGGATCAAGTGAACATAAGCTTTGTCCAGAGCTTCCTGAGTCAGATCACTTGTGGCTTCTGCCAAAGTCAAACTTGCTCCAGCCGCACTGATTGGGAACGCAGATGTCATGACTGCTTTGGGAACCTTGGTGTAGTATTCCTTTTGCAGTTTGTTGTCCAATTCTGTTTGAACCAACTTGGTCAACTCTTCTACATAGCCATTCAGAAACTGAGGAGCCATGTGGTCAAAGTTCAAATCATCCTTACACAAAAGCGGCCCGCGCATTTGGAGGTGGGAAGGCGAATACGTCAACTCATCGAACCCAACTGTGTAGTCTTGGAAGTTGTATCCACAAGCTCCCTTGTTGGACCCGTTAGCGAGAGTATATGCATCCCACGTACGTTCGTCTGCGGTTGGATAGGCGTTACCCATTTCAAACACAGACTTGGTCAGACCAACGTGTTTCGGAAATTCCCCTTTAGGGACGAGGTTGCCCCATATGGAGCTGAATGATGCGCGACGGTACAGCTCTTCACCGAGATGTTCCTGCGCTACTTTAAATGCTTCAAATATATTGCCGCATGCCATAACTAAAATTCTTTCTTAGAAGTTACACGATTAAATGACTACCTCACAAAAGGCAGTCCCTAGTAGTGCTGGCGGCGACCCTAGCATTTTTGCGCCTATCAGGGAGACGAAACCCTCTAACGTCTGACCAAAGTTAGACACATCTAACATTATGAGTCAACACTAAAAAACCCCGCCCTGATGGACGGGGTTTTGAAGTTAGCCCATGTTGGACAGGACTGTGTTGGTGAACCATCCAGGTTCTATTTTACCTGCACCTCCACCTTCTTCGTTGGCACCCCCAGATCCTCCTGGTTCAGCATCCTCGTATGCTTTCAGTCGTTCCTTCAGGGTTTGGCGTTCTGCTTCAGACTTGGCCAATGCCTCTAGCTGCATCTTCTGGGTGGTTACTGACGATCTACCCAGTGACGCATAGAACGCATGCTTGACTGCATCGGTTTCGTCGAATGGTTCAAACAGCATTTGTTTGACGTACCCCAAACGATCCGCAACTTGTTTGTTGTGGTCGTCGTCTCCATCCTTGATACCGAATAACTCAGGCATGTCTTCCTGTGCCGATTGCAATCCCATATGATAGAGCTGCTCGGTTTTTTTGCGCTCTGACTGTTGTCGCTCCGTAGCCTGTTGTTCCTTGGATTGTTTCCATTCACCAAGTTTCCCTTCGGCCATGGAAGTAATTTCTTCCACTTGCTGTTGAGCGGTGTCAACCTTGTCAACCAGTTGCCACACCCTGCTGGCTACTGACGCCGAAGAGTCTTCCAACAGATCCCGCAGCGCAGCGTCCCGTGCGTCTGGATTCAGGGCCAGGATTTTGGTAAACCCCTGTGTGTCCGGCATCAATCGTTTGATGGATTTAACCGCACTTTCGATGACTGAGTCTACCCGTTCCCTGGCTTTGCGTACTTCAGGACTACGAAGAATATCCAACTCAGCGATCTGGTTGACCATGTCTTCCCGTTCCGCTTTTAGTTTGGCGTATTCTTCCGCGTCATAGGAGTCCTTGGCAGCAGTCAGTTCCCCCTTGAGTTGCTCTAGTTGAGCCATCATGTCGGTCCTGGTTGCCTCGGATTCCTTGAACTTTTTCTCAATATCCTTCTTGGATTCGCGCAGAGCTTTCCAATTGGTTTTCTGTTCGTCGTTCTCAGGAGACTCCTGTGGTTCAGGGGTCTCTGCCGCTTCAGGAGTCTCCTGTGGTTCAGGAGCTTCCTCGGTTTGTGGACGCTCCTGTTGTGCAGGAGCATCGGTGGTCATGCTCGCCATGACGGAGTCACTAAATGGACTCGTTTCTTCGTCACTCATTTGTCTCACCTTTCTTCAAAAGTCGCTTCTACGTCCCTGGCATCCTCTGCCAAGGTCTGAAGCGACAGTAACTTGTTCAGGCATATGTAATACCCGTCTTCAAGACTTCCCAGCCTTAGCTGTTCTCCCTCGCTTGCGTTTAGCGGGAGCTGCATTATTTGCTTTGGCGTTTCTTTTCTCAGCAGCTCCAGGATACCCAGCATCTCCGTAGTCAGGAATAATCGTTTTGTCGCTGATATCAGCTCCGGCGATCTTCTCCAATCGGGGGATGGGATGTAATCTGTTGGTGGTTTCGGTTGTAACTTTACTTGGGGTTTTTTTCTTAATCCGAACATAAATTTTCATTCTTTCCAGAAGATCTTCGTGCGATATTTTGGTCCACCCACTCTGGTAGTCGTTGACTCCAAACACAACCATGTGTTCCTGTTGTTTGGCGTCATACAGACTACCCCCTGGGAATATGACCAACGGAAACTCCAGCACTCGGTGGTTGTTCTTGGAACCGGTTAGTAACGGCAAGCTTGTGGATCGGGTGATCCTGAACGGCGGCTTTGCCTCAAAAGCATACGCACCCATGTAGTATCTGCGTCTACCTCTCCACCATGGCAACGAGCTGTGGTAGAATGCAAAATACTCATCTCCAATGCGAACCGGATTACTGCCCCCTCGTCGTCTACCATGCCGCCACATGTCACTTGGCAGATCGGTTTGGTATTCTTCCTGTGGACTTGCGGCTGAATCACATCGAACCACCGTGTGCGGTTCCATGTCGTATACCATGTGCATCTCTCCTTCGTGCATGAACCAGGTCCAGTTCTTTTCATGCTCTGTGTTGGAGGGAAGATCGTGTCCGTTATGCCCATACTTGGGATGGTTGATCCCTTGGATGTTCCATGACTTATCCATGATAGCCAAGGCTATGTGTGCATGGCCCAACCCCTGAATAAAGTTTGTACACGACAGGACCAGCTTGTTACCCGTATCCAAGATCCGTGGATCTTCCCACTGCTCACGTTTGGATTTACCCAGTGGCAATGGTATACGGGTGCCTGAATCTGGAACTATGTCAGTGCCATCCAGTCGGTAGCGATCCAACGCACTGAACGAGTCGTAAGGAGGTTTTTTGTGAGGGTTGAACTGACAGTTGCGGACGATCAACCATCGTTGTTTGTCATACTCTACAATAGACGGGTTAAAAAACAGTCGGTTCTCCTTCCCATAAGGCAGATCAAACAACCCTGCTTGCCAACCTTCATGTTCAGCCTGTTCCTGAAATGTAGGAACGTCCGTATCAAAGTGCTTCATGATCAGGTCGATGCTGTCGTTGTTCTGAGACATCACCCTTCGGAACTGCTGCACCGTATCCTGAGCTGAAGCCGATAGTTCGTTCAACTGATTGACCCGTGTGTTCAGGTCATCTTGAAATGTTTTTAGTTGGGATTCCAGGTCAAAATACTGCTGCGAGGTTGGGCTTATCATAGATCTTATTTTGTTTATTATCCGTTCTTTCGATATACGCCACATACGTTTGTCGTTTTAAGTTCTTCTATTTTGGTGCATTTGGTCATCAGTAGTTCCCGCGCCATTTTTGTGGAAGCCCAGTCTTCGTCGTCGAAGTACACCAATCCGTTTGGCGAAACCCGATCCACCCACATGGCTACGTCACGGGTTGAGTCCCACTGACTATGGTTCCCATCAATGTGCAGCACATCTACTGGACCCTTGATTTCGTGGTAAGCATCCACCGTTGACATTTTCAGCAGCTTAGTGTAGTTCAGCACACCTAGTTTACCGCAGGTCTGGTGGCATTCGTTGTACATGGCTGGGTAGTCGATGCCTCTCCACCATGCGGCGTTTTCTCCTTCGTTGTTGGCTACCGCTGGGCTTGCTGCCCAAGTGTCTACTCCGTAGGCTACACCGTCTTCTCCTAGTGCCGCTAACGCCAAAGCAAACGCCACAAAACTCCTGCCCGCAAACACTCCCAGTTCTACACAAGTGGTTGCACGTTGCTTAACGACTGAGTCGAATATGTGGTTTGATTTGGCGGGGTCACACCATCCGTTCATGCTTGGAACGGTTTCAAGTAGTTTTCCTTTGTAGTTCATGAAAAAAGAGGTAGCCATAAGCTACCTCTTCAGCCTCTTCAGGAGTTACGTTTTGTCAAACATTTTTATTCTGGTTCCTGATAGTGTTGGCAGTCAGCGCATCTTGTAGTCTCATTTGGTTTTCAGTCCTAGCTCGACTAAGCTCCATTTCGTTCTGCGCTCGTTGCTGTTGGATAGTCATTTTCTGTTGAGCTTCAGCCTGTTTGATCTGAACTTTAGGGTCCATTCCCTGCTGGATCTGCTGGGCTTCCTGTTGTCCTTGCTCCATGGCACCTGATTGCTCGACCAATCCTCCCAGCTCCTGCATTTGTTGTTGCAGGATCTCAAAGCGTTGGCTTAGTTGTTGGAATTCTCCTTGTCGGATTGGGTCGTTAGCCAATCTAGCCAAATGCTCGCCTGTATGCTCAAGCACTGCCATAGCGTAGACCAGGATTTCTTGAGGGTTTCCACCTTGTTGCAAGGAAGCAATTCCCTCTGCCACAGAAGCCATATGCACACCTGCATGGACCACATCGTTCTGTGTATCCGTGACCACAACCACATTCCCCACTCGCATACTCCCATTCTCCTGTGTCGCATCCCATTCGTGATCCTGCAAAGTTGTTGCCATACGGTTTTTAGGGTTATACCTGTTTACCATTCCATACCCAGCGGTGGATGCTATGAAGTCATCCATCAGGTTGACTCGTCCACCTTCCGGCAGCGATCCTGCCACAGACCCAAGTAGTGACTGCAAGGTCTGAGTTCTCAGGAAATGACTTCCCTGTCCGATGGTTCTGGTAGCCTTGATGGTGCATGCCGCGAAGATGTCCTCGGGCACTCCTTTGGCTGCTACTTTCTGGCGAAACACTCTGGCTGCTTTGGCCGTGTCACTGAAGCTGTTCAGCTTGCCAGTCAAAGCTCTTCGGAATCGTTCTGCATACCAGTTGTCCAGTTGTTCAAAGTATCTTTGGATGCCGGTCTTGGTCAGCACGGACTGCTGGTTGACCGTAGAGGCTACCTCAAACGCAGTACGTGGGTTTCCTTGCGGCTGTGCTACCTGTGGCCTGAACTGTGCCAGATTGGATTGTAGTTCCATGTCCATCGTTCTGGACACGCTCATGGCTGCTTCCATCGATGAACCAATCTGATTGAAGTTCATCGGTTCAAAGTTTGATTTCCAAATCGTAAACGGTCCCATGTGAACCATGCTGTCTGGGGTGGCAGATCCGGTTTGTTGATTTCGGATATGCAGACTCGACATCACGAACGCATTGTCCGCTATGGAGTTTGTCAGTCGTTCCTTGGTCCACAGGAATGGGAACATACGAACCCCAATGCCTTTGATGGAGTGGTAGGTTCCATCTCCACGGTCAAGCATGAACGGGCACATGATCTGGTTCCAGTTCTTGTACTTTCTGACTTTACGATACAGGAACCCGTAGTCGTGATCCAAGCTGACCCATGCCTCGGTGATCCCACCTTCCTTGTTGTCCTTGTTTGGAAATTCCTTGAAGAACAATCTGGCTACGTTGATCACCTGGTCAGGGTTGGTGTATTCCAGATCGTTGTTACGGATAGCCTGTTGCTGACGTTCCCAGTCTTTGGGGTAAGTAGCGAACTCATCGGTAGCACTCAGTATAGATTTACGCACTGCCTCTACGTCCCAACCTACTTTGCTGGCTACATCAGGGTCGTTGATGTACTTGAACAACTCCGCAGGAGTAAACACTTCCCTGACCACAGCCTTGGTCCACCGATTCATGTCGGATGGTTCGTTGTTGGCTAGAAGAACACGGTCGTGCTTTTTGGGGTAAGTAACCCAGTCATCATCCCGTTCCCACAACACAGGACCGGAACCATACAGGACCATGTCGTGCTGGCTCAACTGAATGCCGTAATCCAGACAAGGGTCTTGCCGTTGGATCTCGTCAAATTCTTCTGTCAGGATCTTGCCCCACTCATCGTCCTTGTCAGGGTTGCCTGAGTCGCATGTAATCGTGGCATACGTCGGAACCTCCGCGAACAGATCGTAGTATGCAGTCAACGAAGTTTGCAGGAACGACATTGCCTGGCCTGAGTTAAAGTTTGACCTGTACTTCTGACCTGCCTTGGCAAGCGCATTCGCTGAGTAGGGAGGGTTGCCATCCACCAGTCCTTTGACTCTGGAGTTACGGTCCAATCGTCGGTCGTTCTGGTCGATGATGTCGTTTGAGATTTGTCGGGCGACTATAGGGTCTGTGACCCTTGTGTTAGGCACCGACCCATTTTCGTTTAGATTGTCTAAATCGTTGTTCATTATATTTCCTCCCACTTGTTCAGAGGGCATTTTTCACCCGCTACGTGCAGTTTCAACCCTGTACATCCGCATGACCCGCATCTACCCATACCAAATGATCCTTCTCCGTTCCAGAGCGAACATTCCTCGCATACCGAACGTCGGTCCAGTAACTGCTCTGCGGTGACCATCTTGAATCCGTTGTTTACAAAGTTCTTGATGGCGTTACCCGCTCTGGTCAGTAATTCGGTTTTGGTAGGAGGAGTGTAGTCAAAGCATCTGTCGCTGTGTGGATCTGACTCCAGTCGTTTGCAGATCTGGTCCATGATTGCGTACTCCAAGTTTTTGGGAGGAGTCTTTTTGCTGGCAAAGTATGCCTCGCGTACAACGACTACGGCATGTTCCAAAGTAGTTCCTCGGAACTTGTTGCCGTCCTCGTCTAAGTAGATCCATCCTCCTGGAGGAACCATGCTGGTGTCAGTGATTGCTTGCATATTATACAGGTGCGTCTAGGTCGTCGAATTCATCTCCAATGTCGTCGTATACTGCGTTGGTCAAATCCACGAACTCGTCAGTGTCCTGCTCACGTACGTGGTCTGCTATGTATACTCCTATGCCAGATCGTTTGGCAACCTCAGTTAGTATGACAGTGCAGTCAGCTATATCCGGTGACATGCCGTACACAGCTTTCATGTCGCGTTTGGTTTGTAGCTTGAGCTTTCGACGTTCGTCCTCAAATTCTCTGGAACAAAACTCTTTGGCCGTCCAAGGGTCGATACCTCTAAGCTGACCCGACTGCAAATATTCCCGTGCCGTGAACCACAACTCGGTCACACGCCGGTCGTAGACTTCTTTGGCAGGTCTCAAGTCCTCGCTCGATACAGGTAGATCACTGGCTGCTCCACCAAACTCCACTCGGTTAATCCGTGGTGACCATTGCTTGGCTAGAATGTCGGCCAAACCGCCACCCTCACCACTGGCGTCAATACCGAAGTCCTCTGGTCTGCATCCTCGTTCCTCGCATTTGGATTGGATCTGAGCGGCTAACTGAAAGTGAACCGGTTCTTCTGAGGAAGCATCTATTTCAAGTTCATCAAACAACTCCAGTTCAATGCCTGGTTTACCGTCATCGATAACCCCGACCACCGCAAACCGCAACACAGCTCTGTCACCACCACCGAACGCTGGATCGCATGCACCGATGACCTTGATCTCTCGTCGAAACAGAAAACCCAAATGAGCTTCCATCTTGGCAAGTAAGGTTTCGTTGAACACGGTTTTAAGCACACCACTTGGTGCCCAGAATCCACGGTAGAACTTCCAGAACAACGGAGACTCAGGTCCATACTTTCGACGGGAACCTTCAAGCTGATGCTCCGTCATCAGATACTTGTAGGTTGTTTTACCGGCTATGATGTTCGGGCTACGTTCTGCGTCAAAGCGCACACAGTAACCAGGTTCCCCGTTTAGCTGGATCTGAGTTTCCCAATCTTCTGTCTCAACAGTGACAGAATTCCAGCCATCTTTTGGCTCACTGAATTTTCCGTGGGGATCGTAGTGACTGTTTGGATTTCCGATGACGAGCATTTGGAATTGTTCACACCCTGCGTAAAGGTTTGCTGTTGCATCAAAAATGGCCTGGGGAGTGTCCGTCGCTTCATCGATTACTATTAAAACTCTGCTTGTGTGAATACCCTGAATGTGACCCACCGCTGCCGAGGTATTACCGTCTTTGACCGCAAGTCCGAAGATAGCGTTCTTTTCGTCGCCTTTGACTGCTTGCCATACGGTCTTGGAATCAACCATGTTTCCAGGTGGATTCCATTCCATGGATGTATACAGTTTCTGGACTTCACTCCACATACGTTTGCGGAGCATGCCTTTGGTGGTGGATGTCAGCACTGCCGCACTAACGTCAGGTTGGCAGATCCACCACACCGTGCAGTAAAGGGCACCCGCGAAGGTCTTGCCTGAAGCAGCACAACCAGTCCATGAAACGAACTGGTTGTCGCACAAGGATTGGATCTGTCGTTCCAGCCATATGTTCCATTCTATTTTCGGCCACAGGATGGAGACTATGTTTCTGAAGTTATCGAACCGTGTGCATTTGGCTTTCTGCAAACCTTTGTATGCCACGAACGATAGCATCTCGTACTGCAACTGCGTTAGCCCTTGGATCTTGTCGAATCCATAGGTACGTAGTTCGTAGTCCTTGGACTCGTCAAGTCGCTTGATCAAGTCTCCCATGGCAGTGCTGTTAGCTATCTGCCGTTTACGAGCGTCAAGCTTCTCCTTGGTAGCTTTTTTGGAGATAGCCTTACTCATCGCAGCAGAGGAGCCGAAACTGCCCTCAGATCTTTGTACATGCCAGATCTTCTTTCTCCAGGTTCGGCTTTGAACAAATTACGTTCGGAGGTTCGGAGCTGCTGTTTGGTAACTCCTAAACGAAGCATGGATTGCATAAATTTGGAGTAGTCAGACTTTACTCGATCCACTAGTTCTTTTTCTTTGGCATCCGCTTTTTTGATTTGACTTTCAGTCATTGACTGTTGTTTCACAGAGCTTGTGAACTTAGCTGCTTGAGAATAATCTCGCTGAAAATTTATCATCCTGAACCTAGAAGCTTCAGGGATGTTGTAAGTAGTGGGTCTTAAAGTAAACAAACGCATGGTCTCTTCCTCCAAACTGTATATCCTGCCATACGAGTTGTCAGACTCTTTCCACGCTTTAGACATTCTATCAATTTTTTTGATGAAACCAGGCATGAATGCGTTCTTGGTAATGTGCCATAACGCAGGGGGAATCCGCTCATACGTCTCCAAGCTTTCGTTGTATATTTCGCCTCCACCCAGTTTTCGATTGTAAACAGCTTCCCCCACACTAGAAGGAAGAACAGAACCTCCAAACCAAGTCTCTGTCAAACTGGAAAATGCCTTACTGAAAGAGTCATTCAAATCCTCCCCGCGCATCATAGCGACTATGGGTGCCGTAATCACGGCTTGAGGCACCTGATAGGAAAGGTTTGCGTAGGTAAACTCTTCTCCTTTTTTAAAGTTTAACATTCCCAACTGCTGGGTTCTATCCCAAGGGGCCACTAGCCAAGTAAGATCTTTCTGCTGCTGCTCGTCTAGGTCATCGGAATCAGTTAGATAATTTCTTACAGCGTCTACAATTCCTTCCATACCAACAGTAGCTAATCCCATGGTGCCAACGGTAAACACTAGTCGTTTAATACCTTTGGCCTTAATAATAGGGTTGTCAGAAAGTATTTCTTGTTTAGCGATCAGGACACTATTACCCACATTCCGATGCATTTCATACACGAAAGAAATGTAGGTAGGTATAACTCCTATCAAGTTTAGCTTCTTCAAACCCTTTGGCACTCGGCTGTATACAGGAGTGGTGGCCCTAGCAATATCCCCAGCAGTCCTGAATATTTCACTCATGGGTTTGTCGGGATAGGCGTTTGCGTAGTCCAAGGCTTCTTGGAAAAACGCGTTTACCTTCATGGCATTGTCGGGCCATGAATAAATATCACCTGCTTTGCCAAATACTTTGGACTTCACCCATTGAGGTATCGCCTTAAAACCTTTTTTCTGTAAAGTGGATAGTTGCTGGACCTGTTCTTCAGAGACCCAACTAGCTACTATATCATTTACAAGAACATTTTCATCCAAGGCTCCATACTGACTCGTCAAAGTTTCCGCTAGGACAGGTTGGTTCAAGTAGGTGTTCCAGTTCTCGGCAAACTCTTTGCCACTCAACTGTACTATTTTTTCTAATTCTGCTGGCGTAGGGTTCTTGGTGTTCTTTCTTGTTTTGTCACCCTTGAACTTCCTCCACACATTGGTGGCAAGACCCCCAGCAGCTTTGTCAGTCAATCCTGGTCTTCGACCGATTCTACCGTTAGCGAATTCGACCATGGCTGCGCCTAGCATATTAACTGTCCAACTGTCTTGGATGTTCAATATGACCTGACTGAATTTTCCGATAGAGGTTAGTTTGGCTATACCTTTGAAGAAACTATTCAAGGTATCGTAGGCTCCTCCTGTTCCTCCATAAAAGTCTGACACGGATTGAGCAACTTCCTTGGACGCATACAACGGAGTAAGACTAGGATACTTTGCCTCCAAAGTTTTGTTCCGTGTTCCGTCCGTCTCAAATACATTGTAGATTCGATTGCCTTCGGGCTTTGTAGAGAACAATCCTGCTTCAAGTCCTAATTCTGCAATTGCATCCTGCGCTTCATAAGCTACTACTATATCTGCAACTCTGTGTGTAGATTTAACTATGTTTTGAAGGGGATCTCGGACCTCACCCATCAGGTCACGTATTTCTTTGGGTATCGCTTTTCGTTTTATGAAAGAAGCCAACGGGATTCCGTTGACGGTAGATTTACCCATCATCCATTCCTGAGTGTTGGAAGGGTTATCTAGAATCTTCTGAACAACAGATTCCGCTTCCGTACGAGATTCAGTTTCGGAATCAGAACGATCTTCTTTCCGTTTAATTTCTTTGGTAATATATTCTACTGCCGTCTCACGTACTGAAGCAGGTACTTCGTTTTCCCAATCATATAATGGATCAAACACTTTGTAGGACCGTAGTAAGTAAGATCCTATGTTCTGCTTGATGCTCTTGGCTAAATTACCTTCCAAGAATCCTAGATCCAGAATTCGGGTGCTTAACAGGTCGATCAAGTTACGAGATTTGGTCAACTCCTCCAGCATAGCTGGGGTAAGTAGATTAAGCTGATCTTTCCCCCCGAAAATCAATGTTCCAGTGGACCTACCCAGCATGAACTGATTGGCTTGAGCCAGTATATCTTCCTCACTGGTTTTGGTTTTTTTAGCGTGAGCTTTGATCAGTTTATTTAGTTCGTCTGCGTATCGTTTTGACAGTTTGACAAACGAATCTCGTCTTGCCTTGGCTTCAGCTCGTATGGTCACAAACTCAGACGGAGCTGTAGTCCCTGAAGTGGCAAACTTTCTAACCTTTTGAATAAACCTTCCAGGCCATGAAGCCACCATTTCGTCGGGGTTAAACCCAAGTCGTTTACCAACTTTCTTGAATATGGAAGGAGACATTGGCCCACTTACAATGCCCAGAGAAAAGATAGAATCAGTTTCCGGCTTGATGTCTTTTTCTATTTTGGACTCAGGCGTTTCGTTCAATGATGTGTTGGAAGTCTCATTGATAACTTGCTTGGCGGCATCTAACGCTTGAGTTTGTTTTACCTCCAGCTCTTTGAGCTTTAACTCAAGGCCGCGTTGTTGAGACTTTAGCTTGGATTGATAATCCGTCCGTTCTTCCGTGGTCTCTTGAGCAGGAGCTTCTTCTAAAGTACTAACCTGAGTCTGCAAAGACTCTACTTGTTTGTTTAACGAATCAACTTGGTCCGTCAGATTATTGGAAAGTTCAACTGCGAACGCTTGTTCAGCGGACATGTCATCCGTTGCCTCAAATCTAGTAGGATATTCCACCACTACTGGTGTTGGTGTTGGTGTTGGTGTTGGTGTTGGTGTTGGTGCTTCCTCAACCACAGGTTCAGATACGACGGAGGGTGCTGGGGCTGGTTCATCAACAGCCGCGAGGGATTCCATGGGATCAGCTTTAAGTTTCTCGTTTAAAGACTCATTCGCAGATCTTATTTCCGACAAGCTAACAGGTGAAGGTTCCTGTAGACCTGTCAATCGAGCGAGGTTAGCATCGATTGATTGTATTTTTTGCAAAGCATCTTGTTGCGCTTGATCATCTACTGGCACTCCTCTAGCTCGCAGCTTGTCTTCTGCATCTATTTCCAGCATTAGATCAGCTTTGTCCTGCAACAACTTGTTAAGAGTCTTGGTCGTCGTTTGGTCACGTTGACCAAAATCCAAAAAGTCTTCCGCAAATCGACTAACCTCCAGAGAAGAAAGTTTAACTCGTTCAATAAGATCTATGCCCTCTGGCTCTACCTCAGTAGTTAAATCAGCTTCAGGACTTACAGACGGCCCTTCCAGTATGCTTCGACGTTCCTTCCATCGGTTTATGACTGGATCAAATGATGCGGCTGGTCTAGGAGGTAAGTCCCGTTCAACTTCGGCTTGATTGATCCGCTCTGCGTCTTCGATAGCCTCTTCAGGTTCAAAAGACTCAGCTAAAGGAGCGGTAGGTGCCACAGAAACCCCAGCATCTTTAACAGCTTTATCTGTCTGAGGAGTTGTGCTTTTACGAAAAGTAAGTGCGGCACCACCGGCACCAAGCACACCACCAGCCAATCCTGCTATTCCTGCGCGTTTAGCCACCTCAATAGCAGACATGTTGGGGTTACGTACGTACATTTCCAACATGGACTGGGCAGTTTCGTCCAAAGATTCTTCAGACGCTTCAGACCCAAAACCCTTCAGAGTATCTACTACAAACTTCTTGAACTGGTTTACAGTTTTACCGTCTTTGGTAATTACCTGCGTAGGTTTTTTGAAAATACTTGAAGCGGCTTTCTCCAAACCTGGAGCAAATTTGTTGAATCCCGCAGTTATCAAACCCGTTGCCAATCCCGCCACTGTAGCTTCCGAATGAGCAGACCTTCGCACTTCACTTTCGTCGTAGCCACGGTTGCGTAATTCCTCTTCGGCATCGGACAACACTGACCCGTAACTTGTAACTGCGGCTGCGTATACAGTAGCTGGAAGTCCCCCAACGGCACCTGCGGCTATGGTAGGAATAACAGACGGTGCCGCTTCAGTTACTATGTTAACCGCAGACTGAACCATAGTCTGGGGAAGTACGTCTCGAACCTCCCTTACTTCTGCTGCCGACTCTGCCGCTACCTCCGATATAGCTTCTGGAACCTCGACCGCAGCTTCAACCACGGGATTCATCAGGTCTCCTAATCCAGGCACTTGAGCTAAAAAGCCACCAAAACTAGAACGCTGTGCGCGTTCCACTGCCCTCGACCCTGACAAAGCTAAGTTGGAAGCAAGCATTTTACTACCGGCTTGCAACGACAATACTCCTTGTTCAATCGTGCCTAGCTCTTCTACTTTGGCTTGACGAGCTACTTGCTGACGACCTTCAGGGGATTGTACAGCATCCAACTGACCCCTAAGCACCTTCTGGTAATCCTTCCTGAACTCTTCATCCTTTAGAAAAGCTTTTTTCTTGGACCCTACATAGTAAACCAGTTGATCATCAGGAACTCTTCGGAACCTGGGTTCTTTGGACCGGAAGAATTCCAGTATGCTTTTGGTAGCCATGTCAGAAATTTTTAATATTCGAGTCTATATACTGTGATTGAGTTTTTAGGAATTCGTCGTAGTCACCCAAACCAGTTTCTTCGATTGGAGAAGGAGGTGGGGAATCTTGTAGTTGACCAGGTATAATCTCTGGGAACCCTCTGGCTTTAGCCATGTTGACCAACGTCTCCAAGTTGTCTTCCAATATAGCGACTGCTCGGGGGTCGCTCTGCATATCAGGATCAGCCATAGCTTTAGCTACTGCCGCATTCGCAGCTCTTATTTCTTCTCCTAGTTGCACCTTAGTGTAGCTGTCTGCTTCCTCTTTATCTACTTTTCTAACTGTTATAGAACCCCCAGGAGTTTGAAGAGTGTAACTATCTGACCCTAATTCCTCTGCTCTGATCTGAGTAGCTTCAGCGGCTTGTAGTTTTTCTTGGGTCTCCCGCATACCGGTTAGCTTCTCTAGGGTAGTTTTTGCGGTGAAAAAATCTCTCGGCAAATTTTCTTCGGTGTAGCTATAGTCGGCAATTAACTTAGATTTGATGTCTCTATACTCGTCTAATCTTTGAGCTTGCTTGGTAGCAAGCGCATCTTTTTTGAGTTTCCCGATCTGTTGTTGACCGCTAAGGCTCATGCCTTCAGGTGCCTTAAATGCCCTGATCCCATCTATGTCCTCGGAATCCAACATACGAAGTATTTCCTCATTAGCCGTCCGAAACCCCATGTTATCGTCAATGCTTTGCTGAAGCTTGGCACTATACTCAGCCTCGTCGAGGATTTGGTTTTGCTGGCGTAGGTTGTATTCTTTCTCGCGGATACTGTTCTGCAAAGCGTAGTTCGCAGCCTGAAGCTTCAACTGATCCTGAGCCAAACGTGTGTTGGCTGGGGTTGCTGCTCGGGTAATTCCCTTCAGGATAGTTCGGCCCAAACCTGGAACTTCTTCTCCAGGTTCAAGCTGACCCCGTTCGGCGCGTTGCATGAGTGATCGTCGTTCAGCACCGGCTTCCATGCCGGTACCCATGCTCTCGAACAAACTTAGAAATGGATTGTCTTGTGCCATAACTTTAGAATCCTGGAATTGAATTAAATCCTGTTACCCCAGAGCCAGGCGCAAAACTAGATTGCATTCCAGGCAAACCAACTGTTGTAGAAGACGGAGCTATGCCAAGAAAACCTTTGGCTCTAGTGCCCATACCTTTCATAGAATTCATGAACCCACCAGCCGAACCACCCACACCAGCACCTATAGCACCTCCTATCAATGTAGCACCTGCCTTAACTAAGCCACCAGTAACTGGGTCTGCTTTTGCTCGTTCTTGTGCTGCTGCCATATCTCGGTTGTATTGTTGGTTTCGTTCTCCTTGGGCCAAAGCTATTCGTTGGTTTGGCATCATAAACATAGAGCTTACGCTCATTCGTGGGGCCATGGACGAATACTGCTGCAACGCTTGTGCCGATTGTCCCATTGCAGTGTCGATTCGTTGCAAGCTGGTCAGTCCCAAATCTCGCAACTCCAGGTTACGTCCGAACTGACTGCCACCAAATCCACCACCCACCGACCGTGCAGCCGCACGATCCGTAATCGCACGTTGAACGTCCGCAGGTAACTCACCTCGCAAACCCGCTTGCAGATTAGAAACCTGCTGCTGGATTACTTGCTGGGTTCCTGGTGCTATTCGCTCCAGCACAGCCATCGCAGTATCCGCATCGGCTTCTCCAATGTCTTTGGTAATGCGTTGTGCTTCAGGTAACTGTTCCTGGATTGAGTCAAAGGCTTTTTGGATCTCAGCGTCTGGATCAATTTCCTTGAACTTAGGTACCTTGACCTTGTCTCCGAATATTTTGTTTAGGAATCCCATAGTGTTAAATTATTGTGGGCATGCCTCCCGCACCCCAGCTCTCAGATTGTATGTTCATTGGTTCTAGGTTGGATCGTCCTTGGTAGTGGGTTAGCTCTACCTCAAGCAACCGTATGGCTTCCCCCAAATACTGTGCTGCCTCTGCCCTGTTCTGTTGCTCTTCAAGTTGGACTGCCTTGGCTGCGTTTTTAAGCGCAGGTTCGTTGCCCAACACAAACCAGTCGGTGTCTCGTTTGACCGGTATGTGATCTAACTTGACGACTGCTCGGACAACTCGTTTTTCGGTAAGTGGGTCTCCAGATCCGCATGAGTATTGTGGTGCGTTTCCGAGGCCTGGGATAATACTTCGTCGATAGTCTGGGAATTGTTCATCCCATTGGTAATAGCCGATAGGCACGACGACTGATTCTGCCGTAACTTTTGACAAATGAACTGGGCCATTTGTAACTGGTTTCTGGACTCCAGTAATCGCAGTAAAAATTTTGCTCGATGCTGCCGTGGTAGTTCCAATTGCGATGTATTCTCCGTCAATCCATTGGCTCCCTTCAAGAGTCCTAATCCAATTCCCATTTTGGTCATATCCCTGTACCAATAATTTAGCGGACGCATCCTCGTCCACCTCGCTGTATACTTGTAGTGTCGAAGAAAAGTCTGTCATGTCCAGGAACACAGCAGATCTTCCTCTGTCCATTAACTGCAACTCACTGGAGTTGCTTGTAGACCGAATTCCAAATCCAGTCTGTAAATATTCAAACCAGTTGTTCCGAAGTGTGATCGGTTGGTCGTTGACTGCCAGTGCCTCAATCGAAGCCACTTGCCTTGGCCAAGTCAAACATCCTTCTGAGCTGACACATATCTGGTATGTCTGATACGTTCCCCAGAACAAACCCTGCATCATCAATCGTTGGTGTGCTTCGTTAACGATCTGCACCAGTCGTGTGTCCTGTGGGTCGAACCCAAGGAAGTCTGGTATGCGAGATTGTTTTACTTGACCTAAAGTTAGTTTCATCCTGCGTAATATTGTCTAGCGGTTCGTTTCAGGAAAAACACTCCGTAGTAAGGAGGCATGTTCGTGTGCGCCTGACCGGTAGTTCCTACCGTGGACGTTGTTTGGACTCCTGCAACATTCCAATTGTTAGAAGTAGAAGCAGTATGACCACCACTTTCGTGTTCAGTGGTATCGCCTAACCCAGACGGGTCTGATGGACCTCCACTGCTTTGTTCAGATCTGTAGTAAGCCTTACCCAAATGCTCATGGTCCGGTAGTTGGTCTGAAGTCAACGTAACAGTTTCAGAACCTCCGGTGGTGCCAGAGTCTACCGCAGCTCCAGAGGGCAGTGTACCTACTCCCAACGGGAACTTACCTGACAGGTCAGTGTCGATCTCCCAGAACGGTCCAGTCGCACTTCCTACAGCTCCTGCACTGCCTCCGTCTAGTGTGTCTATACTCGCAGATGAGCCTTTGTAGATCTGCAATCGACTGTCACTCGGTGGTATGGCATGGGGCCACACCCAAGCTCCGTTGTAGTATACATACTGACGTACAGGTGCGCCGCCGGATAGTTTGATCCATAGCTTGTCCTGGTCGTCAGCTCCTGGTGCGGTTTCGGAAATGATATACTTCAGGGAACCGTCCAACACAGTGCCAGTCATTTGTGAGACCCCGTCAACCCACATGGCTTGCAGAGAGTCGAAGCAACTGGAACTCAGCGTTCCCATCGATAGTGATATGTTTGTACTCATGTGCTTATCTGAGGATATTCCGTCAACGGACATCCTGTATCTGTTGTTTGAATGCCGGTAGGTCGATCAGGGTAAATGTCCTCACTGATTACCTCTGCGAAGAACCGCATGGAATCCAACTCGGCGTATCCTACTCCTTTAAGTCTGAACTGAAAAGTGTTACCTAAGTTTCCTGGCGTAGCCGTATCTGTTTTGGTTGAAGTGTTCGGTGGGTTACCGAAGCTACGTCTAGGTCTGTAACTAGGTCTGAGATCCTTGGGATCTACGCACCCACTGAAGTCACTGTCGCAGAAATCAGATTTGGCGTTCTCACTCCAAGTTGCCCATTGGTTCCATACCACTGACTCATCCGGTCTGGTATACAAAGTAAAGTCAACCTGCCCACGAACCTGTCGCAGCCATGTCTCAAACCGATCCAGTCGTTTCATTTCAAACGGTGAATCAAATCTAGTTCCTCGGGTTTCGACATACCATTCGATGGGTTGTTCCGAGGTGCCGTTGTAGTCTGTCGTGGAGTCAGAGTCCAGTTCCCACAGCTCAATGTCTGAACCGTCCAGTGCAAACACAAACCCGCGTTCAACTCCCTGAAACGATCCGTTTACCAAATGCAGAAAATCCAACCCAGTCCATATGCCGTCATAGGCAAGTGGTGCGTTTACTCGGATGCCGCTAATCGGATTGAAGTCCAGACTCGCTATGGCCTTGTGAATTATTCCTCGACTGGATCTACGTCCCACGCATGTGTGCAACAGTCTGTTGTCAAACTGTGCTGAACTGGAAAACCCAAGTAGCTTGGGATCTTCGTTGTCCAGTGCCCGATTGATTTCGTTGCTGATGGGTGACACACCTGGTGACTGGAAATCTCGTCGTGCAAAAACCATCGAACGTATTCCGTCTTCTGATCTGAAGTAAAGGTCACCGTTGACGTTGATAGGAGTATAGGGGCCGACCGATCCACTAGGTGCAACTAACCTCTGGACCGGATACGACAGGTTCTTCCACTGAGTTCTATCAGTAGGGACGTTTGTCGCAAAGGCACTGTTCTTCGTAAACACTATTAGCTCACCATCACCCAGAGCAGTGTCCAACGACCCCATAATCTGCATGGCAGTTATACTACCTGCGTTTGACGGAGTAGCGAATGCACCACCTTCGTTCAAGTAGGTGTTCTCCGTAAACTTCAGGACTGCGTCTCGACGGTTCAAGTCAGGGTTGCCGCTGGATGATCCTACTAGATCTCCGGCTGCATACTCCGACCCTCTGCCTACCCATAGTCTCCCGTTTCCGTATGTGGATATGGCTCCGGTAGGGACTTCGTCGCTCAAGGCACTTGAACGTCTGGACTCTGCCCTGTTGTAAATGATTGGTGCCGCCTGACCGTCTTGGATAACCATCCAGTCTTCGGCTTGTTGAAAAGTAACCAGCTCTTGGTAGGCACTGTTACGACCCGTTTCAGGAGTTACGTCTGCCACTCGGTAGTTGCGAAGCGGGTTGATCGAAAAGATCCTGCCGCCAATCGAACACATGATCTCCGATTGATCTCCTACAGACCTGAAATATCCCGCTCCCTGAAACCTGGCAGTCGCTTGCTGAAAGTTGTTGCGATCCGTGTCCGATGCAAAGGTGAGCGTCCGCTTGCGGAGTCCAGGTCTAGGACTAACTGAACCACCACGCACCACACAGTTAGCTGCCCAAGCAAGTTGGTTGGGCTGAAGCAACTTTGGTTGTAAGTTGCTGTCAACCCCTCCTTCAAAGGATACATATGCATCCCCCTGTAACTTGGATTTAGATTGGGCCATTAGTTTCGAGTATTGGCGACTTCATACCATCGATAGGTGATGGCCGACGAGTCGTATACAGCTCTTAAAGTAACCGTATTGTTGTAATTCGTATTGGAATTAGGGTTACCAAAAGCGGCGGGCCTAGCATTAATCGCTCCTGAACCTAACACAGCATATCCTCCTGCGTCAGTTACAGGGTTACTACTTCCGAAAGACACTTCGTTGTTACTAGTGTTTACAATCGTCAAAAATTTAGAGTGGGTAGTAGAGGCATAACTGGCGGCACTGGGTAGTGTGATTTCTACATCTTCACTGGGGGTAAACACGATAACCACTCCATCGTCTGTAGCGTCAGGAGTATCGGTCAAAGTCAAAACAATCTCCGAAGTAGATACGGTGGTTGTTTTGGTTCCTAAAACAGAAGCTGTAATCGCATGCGCTGCCCATTCCGCAGTAGTCCCGTTTGATTGTAGGACATAGTTCGTAGCTCCGATAGGCAACCGCGTACCCGTGCCACTAGCTCCACCAACCAACAAGTCGCCTTGTGCAGTCAATGGACTGAGCGCATCAAACGCAGGTGCCTTGGTGATCTGTCCGGTGCCTCCGTTAGCCAAGGCAACCGCTCCGCCAGGGACTAACGCAGTCGTAGTGCCACTCAGATCCAATGCTCTATACTGCAAACCAATCGTCTCAGTAGAGTCCGCATGCAGAATATGCGTGTCGGTGCCTACACCAAAGGCCGCGTTGTTGGACCCGTTGTGCGAAGACAACTGACCCTTCGAGGAGCATATGTTAACCGTTGGATTCGGGTAGGTGCCAGTCAAGTCACCACCGGCTGCTCCGGTCAACGTACCTTCTGGTCCCTGCACACCTCCTGCTGACACAGTGGATGTAGCCGGTATGGTAGTTCCCGCAACAGTGTTCCCAGAATAGATACCGCTGGTCGAGTCTTCCAAGTTACGAAGAGTCACACTGGTCGCGTCAGGAACTGCCACCACACTCATGTAACCCGCAGTCTGAACGTACAGCACCTGTCCGATGCTGACCCATCCAGAATTGCCAACGGTTGCCGTCACATCACCCAACTCTACCGGCATCACGAAACTTGTCGTGATCGTAGTGAACGCATTGGTTCCGTCGGTGCCGTTAGTACCGTTGGTGCCATCCGCACCCTTCGGTCCAGGTGTGATGACTATGTTGGTCTGTTCCGCGCAACTCATTTACATTTACCTCGCTTGCGTTTCTTGGCTTTCGCTGCTGCTGCTTTACCTGCTTTGGTATACGGATATTTTTTAGAACCTACTTTTGGCATATAGTCACCATTTCGTTTTGTTAGCCCAGTATGCTGCACTCATCTTGCCACGGGCTATGTTGCTGGCATGACGAGCTTTGAAACTCTTGCGTCGAGCTTTGCCCTTCGCGGTCTGTGGATTGGACCCCGCACCACTGACTCCCTGTTGACCGAACCTGATCAACTTGGTCTGGTCGCCTGACTTAGCCAGAACCGCATGGGACTTGGTCCGGTGCCCTGGCGTTCGTTTGGGTTTGTTATACCCGCTGAATTTTTCTCCTGCTCTTACTACACTCATGAAATTTCTATGGATACTTCAGTAGCTCGTTCCCATACACCCGCTGTAGCGTAGTCGTTGGGTCGTACGTAGTCCACACCGTCATCCGCGTTGGTGCCGGTGTTGTTCCATTTCCAGTTGGTGAAGTCTGTCGGGGTTGACCCAAACACAACCGCGTATCTGTTGGTGGATGAAGTCAGGACTGCCCGCAAATCGGACAAGGAAGCCACTGCATATATGCCCACCGCTGCGGAACCTTTTACCTGGGCAAGGATATACGCATCCAGCGTGGTGGTGGATATAGAAGTGCCATCGGCACAACTACAGCAATCATTAGGGTTGGGCAATGCACTAGCCATACTCGACAGAGGCTAGTGCATTGGAAAGTACTTGACAACTAAAATCAATGCTCCCAGACGCGACCGTTCCAGTATTCGTGGGGGTCTTCCTGGTGCAGCTGGTCAAGCATGTACACTGCTACTCCGCATATGTAGTCGTAGTCCTTGTAAAAATCGGAGTTGTTGTGCCAAGGTCCGTTCACTGACTCAAGTGCGAAGTTGACCTTGCCGTCGTCAGACAGATCCCTGAACACTACCAACGCAGTGGTTGGCCAATCTGGACTACTGAAGGTTGCAGATGCGTAGTTGTTTCCTAGAAATAGTAAATCTTCGTGTTTGATTTTCATGGTAGTAAGAGTGGGGAGGACCGTCACCCCTCCCCGACATATCTCAGAGCATGACGGTAGTTATGTTTTGTTTTCCAAGCCCGCACTCGCGGGTTGAAATTATTTAATCGTGACTAGTGCCACGAAGAACCCAATGGCGAACCCAAGGCACATGCCAAGCAACAGGATGGTGTACGGGTTGGTCATCGTTTGCCGTAGTTGTCTTCCTTGCGACAGGCTTTGCAGTATGGCTGCAACCCGTCCTTGCTGATGGTTCGTTTGTGAAAGCTTTTGACCTGTCTGGACTTGCCACACAGTCCACATGTTTTTCTAGGCATCTTCGACCTCCTTGATCGCAGCCTCCAGTTCGCCTTTCGGTCCTGGTCCATCGTATGCCCTCGGCAAGTAACACAGTATACGTCTGCACACTGCCAGAAGTGCTTCGATGGATTCTTCTCGAGTCATATGTAGACTTCTCCTTTTTGATACCAACCGCGTTGTTCCGTTGCCCGTGTTCGTTTGATCGGGTTCAACAACGGAAAGGCTGGGTTGTCCTGTAGTGAGTCTGGGTTGTCGTTAGCTCGTCGGGACAGGATGCCCAATGCAAACTGGTTCTTGCTTGCCCATGTCCTGCCGTCTCCTGTAGCTCCATCGTGCATGCTGCATGCAGTGACCGTTCTGCCCTGTCCCGTGGACATGATGCCAGTCAAGCAACCGTAAAAGTTCAATCCGTGAAACTGAACGTTGTTCCCACTAGTAGCTATGCCCACGTTTCGTCTGTCGAATTTGTGGGTGCCCTCAATCAAACAATCCTTGAACACAGGGTCTGGCAAGTAGTTGTTGCCCGATGGTTCCTGCACGACCGGATACCAGTCTGGAGTGTCGATGGCAGGTCCGTGCTTGATCACAATCCGACTGCCTTGATGTGATTGCACGTTGCAGTCGTGGAACCGGAAGTTGAACGCGTTGTCGCTGATGTACACAGGCATGCTTCCTCGTTGTGCCACCAAGGTCACGTTGCTCACAGATTGTTCAAAGTTCCTGACATGTCTGCCGTCAACCAAGGTGCTAGGTTCTATGTACAACCCAATCGGTGCGTTGGTCTGATGCCACCAACCGTTATCATCCTTCAAGGTCAGGGGTCCAGTTCCGTAGAACCGCAACACGCTGCCCATATGTGCTGGACTCGTAAGCTGGAAACTGCCTGGGAGTCGGGCTGTGTTCTGGAATCGATACACCGGTTCCACGCAGTTGATCAGGATTTTGGGTGCCTCAAAGCTGCCATACCATCCGGTGCCTGATGGACTGTTGCCCTGCTGATCCTGCCAGTAAGTTTCAGAGCGATCCCTGTAGGGTGCTTGGAGTTCCTGACCTTGTTGGACTATGGATTCCCATGACTCGTCTGCATACCCGTCCTCGTCTACCTCCAGGTCGAAGGTGAATTTGTTGGTCAGGATCGTGGGTTTGGTTTGGAGATTGTTGATCCGGTTCAGGAGATCCGCATGGGATTTTCTGATCTGCCGCAGCTCGGTGGCGTAGTCGCATAGAGCGAGTAACTCAGTTGCTAATGCTTTTAACATGATTGTTGAATTGAGGTCGTAGGTGTCGTTTGGGTCGTCCGTAGGCATCCAGGTCTGGGTTTACTCCCCGCTTTTCCCAGAAGGTATCGAAAGCTAATCTCCACTGTTCGTATTGAATATCCCCGAGAGGTTGAAACTCCCACCCGTCTGCTTGTTGTATGTCAGTGTCTTCCATGCGTTGCGTGGAGATACTAGATCATGGTTCGGTTAGTTTTGTCAAACAAAACCTCGGATTTTTAGAAAAAATCTCACGGGGTGTGTATATACATAGATAGACCCGAAAGGGGGTGCTGGGGTCGCGATTTGGCGCGAAATTATTTTACATCCCCCCTCCCCCCTCGTTCATCTTTTCAAAAGAACCAACACAAATCCAGGCAAGTCACTCAACATCAACGACTTGTGGCTTTTGATTTGTTGTGCTTGACGGTGTCAATAGGGTGGTTATTTGGTTTACTTGAATATTCCTTGGTGAATCGGATTCATTCATGCCTAGAAGTTTCTGTACCTTTTCCACGATCTGTAAACCTTTAAGCTGTAAATCACTACGTTGAATCATGCTTGGTACATCGTCTGGAATAGGCGTAGTCTGAAGGCGTTTGAGCACGTTGCCTGCATCTGTAAACATTTTAAGAGCATATGAATCCAGACGATTGCTTATAGAGGCGTTTTCATCGGTCAGGATCTCATTCTTGCGTCCAATAACTTGAGAATAAGCCGGATCTCGTTTTGATAGAGATAACAATTTGGAGCGAATTGAAGATGGGCGCACGTCAAAATAACGAGCGATTTCCGATTGTTTTAATCCTTTTTGAACGAGTTCCAAGAGAACGTCATCATTTACTTTGGACATTGCCATAAGTTGAAATTGTCACACAAAACATAATCAGGCGAGACCAAATTGTTAGGCTAATCTAACAATGTTAGACGAACCTGGTTCTTGGGCACAAAAAAACCGACCTGAAAAGGTCGGTTTGTGGTGGTTGGTTTGGTCTTAAATTATTGCCGCCAAGATCCAAATTGCCACAAAGGCGAATGCCGCGATGATCGCGCAAATTAAATCCTTGATCATATCAATGAAGTGAGTAGGTGACACAATCGACAGCCTTGTCCCAACAAGCACGACAGGATTCGCATTGGTTGTTTTGCGTAGGTGCTGGACATGTTCCAACCTTGTCAACTCTGGAAGTGTGGCAACCGTCAATGGAAACTGCGTCACCTCCCACCATCGCGGCTGATACTCTTATGATCAAGTTGTCAGGAATCGCATCTGGTCCATGTAAGCGCACAAATTGACGCATCAATCCGATTTCACGAGTCGGTAACCAAAAGCGAATATCTGGCAAACGGTTTGCAATTTCGATTATGGATTGCAAGTGCTCCATGCTCTGTAGGTCGCCACTGTCATGCCACCTGAAAAATCCCGATTTTTCTTTGCGTCCAATTAAGGAAACCATCCAATCCACCCAGTTGGAATCCTGCAACGCATCCAACCGACGATGCAACGCATCCTGCACGTTGGGGAACATGTATCTGCCCTTGCATGCATAGCACGATGAGCAAGTTGAATTCGGAATTGCTCTGAGTTTTGAACCGGTTTTGCATGCCGATGCCGGTATTGAATACCCATGACAAGGCATTTTTGAAGGCTTTGACAAGCCACCGGTCAAGGTGTGTAATTCAGAGATTTTCATGCGTCTGCCCTCCTTGCGGCCCTTAGTCTCGCATCAGCCAAACGAGCCATCTTTAATAGCTCATGTTCGGCGTGCTGTAAGCCTTCAGCGGTTTTGGCTTCTCTAATAAGAGTAATTAATAAAGGAATCGTTTCTTCCCATGTAGGCGTTAAATCAACGTAATTCATGCGTTCCTCCCTAGTTTGTAAATCGTCGTTGCTCGTTCATATTCGTTTTCGAGCTGATCGAGGATAATATCTGAAGCCAAGGATTCGACCATACAATCCAAGGTCAAGGATTCCTCAATGCACCAGTCTTTTAATTGTTCAATCTGATAATATTTTTGCGGGTTCTGGGTTCGGAACCATTGGATTAATGCCCAACTGTATGAAGTATCTTCTGTTAATTCGTTGACGTATGATTGCCAATGTTTACGGGGTTTGGTCATTAATATCTGGTCAATCAGATCATTGAAGTTTTTTGCGTTCATTTTGGTTTTTTGATGATGACGGAAAACGGTATTCCGTCGATTCGGGATAAATCTAGATCAAGTGATTGGTTTTGTCAAACACTTTTATTTTCACCTGATTTGATGCGTAAACCGTTGATTTTCAACAAGTTAGCATGGGTTCCCGCCAGGGAAACGAGCAGCAGCAGCAACGTGTTGTGTATCAAGCGTTTAAAAACAAAAACACACAAAAGAAAAAAACAGGGTTGACGGTGGTTTAAAAGTATGAGATTAGTTTTGTCGAACATTAACAAACTAAAAACTATGAACTATATCCACCAACTCCAAACAGATCGCGCCGAGCTGCAAGCTCAGATCGAGCGTATTGCTGAGGCAGCAAATGACCTTTTGACCTACGCCCAATCTACCAAGTTTCAAGGTGACGGTGCCATCGGTACTTACATCTCGAAGCATGACGTTATCGAACGAACCAGATTAATCCTTAACGAAATAAACGTATGATAGATCCAACTTGCAGAGGCTATTACATCACACTAAGCGAATCCCGTCCCAACCCACCGGCAACGCAGCACACTTTTAGAGTCCAACCGGTGGATGACGATTATCATATCCTATGGCCAACCGCTTCAATCAAGCCGGTGGATGGAGAGATCAAAGTCGAGTTTTTCTGGCACGAAGAACCGGACCAGCACAAAGAGCGAATTGAAGCAGCAATTACCGAGGCAATCATCGATCAGTGGCACCTATTTCAGGATCGATTTCTCAGTAAAGATGACAATCGTTCACAAGCCGGATGCCCTACCAAGATCAGCAAGGAGCAGGTGCAGGTGATCGTCGATAGGATGGGAAACACTTCATTGGAACAATTGATAGACGAGTTGCTTTTTGAACGGTCGCATCACGACCTGTTCGGTGAATTTTCAAAGGAGGAAATGATATGAACGAAACTTACTTTAAAGACTCGGAATCCGTGGTGGATACTATCCTCGAAGAATGGGGGACTGAAATTCATAAAAGCCGAGATGCAGGTCTCCAACAATCTTTTAACCAAGTAAAAACGTCCCTCGAAAAATTCAAGGGAGAGATAACTAAACGAGGATACAAAGGGTATTTCGTAGACGAGCGAAAGTGGATCGATCCAGAGGATTTATGGGACAAGCATTGTTTTGCCCTCGATGATCGCAGAACGGTCGTTGCCAGTGTTAAGGCCATGCTAACACACCAAGGGTTCAAACCTGAAGAACCCTGCGAGGAATTGCTGATAAACCGTAACAGTTGGGACAACATTGTAGAGGGTATCGAGCAGGATTCAGAGGGCAACGTATGGGCAGATGATTTGTTAGAGTACCTCGCATACTATTTGGAGCATGCACCACAGGAGGTGAGACTATGAAAGTACATAAATATAACGGTTCGTTTCTACTCTTAGAAGCGGCGTATGATAACGGATTTACTTTCCATGAGTACACAACTTTGGAAGATGCCATGGATCTCGATATGGCATCATATGATGAATGCGAAGTAGAAGCTTATGAGTATCTGATCGAGATCGGGTATAAAGTTATAGGATGGGAGGACCAATGATAATCAGAGTTACATACAGACGATACAACGATGATGGACCAGTCGAATTTGAGCAGGTCGATCACACCGATGCAGACAGTCTGGAAGACGCCATGCACGAACTACAACGCTACGCAAAACGGGGTTTGTACCAAGGTGGTGCGTGGCCCATCAAGATCAAGGAGGTGACACAATGAAAGTACTAGTCGCATGCGAGTATTCCGGCAAAGTCAGAGATGCGTTCAAGGCCCGAGGCCATGATGCATGGAGTTGTGACCTGCTCCCAACCGATGTGGAAGGGCAGCATATTCAAGGAGATGTTCTGGATGTGCTGGATCAAGGATGGGATCTCATGGTGGCTCACCCTCCATGCACACACTTAGCTGTATCAGGGGCACGATGGTTTAAAGACAAGCAGCAAGAGCAACTTGAAGCCTTGGAGTTTGTGAAGGCGTTGTTGGATGCACCAATTGACAGGATCGCGCTTGAAAACCCAGTATCGATTATATCGACCAAAATCCGCAAACCAACTCAGATCATTCAGCCTTGGCAGCATGGGCACGGTGAAACCAAGGCTACTTGCCTTTGGTTGAAAAATCTTCAAAACCTGGTCCCTTCCAAAGTTGTGTCAGGACGCAAGACACGAATTCACTACATGTCCCCGAGTAAGGACAGGTGGAAGCTACGGTCGGAGACTTACACAGGAATCGCAAAGGCCATGGCAGATCAATGGGGTTAATCACACATATGAAAACTGAAATAATACAATTCAATTTCGGCGAACTGGAATTACCAGTCGAGGCACTCGAAGACTGTCACCATCAAGG
>OJGS01000114.1_pt1 | contig 33759 bp, 37 predicted proteins | sample 1594531 | NCBI WGS metagenome assembly OJGS01 (sample SAMN05416816, study PRJEB24817) | seawater metagenome | isolation source: Sea water | place: Canada:Atlantic | collected 2013-07 | reverse complement strand
AGATCAGCCTCGGTCTCGTGGGCTCGGAGATGTGTATAAGAGACAGCTATAAGGGTTATTTTTTATATAATCACACAGCAGAGATCGGTCTCCATAACCAACATACCCTGGCGGAGAACCAATTAACTTACTTACTGAATGTTGCTCCATAAATTCAGACATATCTATTTTTAAAAAGTTTTGTCTGTTATAAAAAAAGTGTTCGGATATTAATTCACATAAATATGTTTTACCAACACCGGTAGGTCCTACGAATAAAAAAGAACCTAAGGGCCTATTTGGATCTTGTAATCCAGTTTTAACTCTTTTAAAATGATACAAAATAGAATCAATTGCTTTAAATTGAGATACATATTTGTCTTTAATTAATTTTTCTACTTTAGTTAAATCTGGTAAACTACCACCTTTAATGTCAGTTACAGGTATGCCAGTCTTTGTACTTAAAATATGTCTTACTGTATCTTTAGATATTACCTTAACAAACTCTTCTTGTTTCCTTTTATCTAATTCTTTTTTAAGCTTATTAGATACTGTGGTTTCTCGTTTTTTTAGTTTTAACCCTAATTCGAAATCATGATCCTCAACTGCTTTTAGTTTCTGAAGCTTTAAAGAGTCAATTTTTTGTTGTAACTGTACGAGTTGTTCAGAAGTGTTTCCAGTCTGGTTTTTTATGTAAGAGCCACATTCATCCAATAGATCTAACGAACATGAAGGCTGGCTTTTGTCTGTAATATATCTGCTAGATAAATTAACTATATCATCTACAACTTCTTTATCAAACTTTACATCATGAAATTTTTCGTATGTAGGTATCATACTATACATGATATGTTTAGTTTCTTTAAAAGATGTCTGACGAACAACTATATTTTCAAACTTAGAGCTTATAGTTGCAATATCATCTATATATTTTTTATAGTCATCAGAGGTACACGTCCCAATAAAGTTGATATCATCTCTACTAAATAACTCACTAAAATATTCCTCGATGTTAGATGTACCATCAATACGTGTTATTAGCGCAATGTCATTAATAAATAAAATTACATCACTATTCTTCTTTAAGAACTCTTGTAACGTGTCCATCCGGGATTCAAAATCTCCTCTGTACTTAGTACCGCCAATTAAAGTTTTTAATTTAAGTTCTAATATTTTTTTATTTTGTAAATGTATAGGTGTTAGTCTTTTTGTTATTCTTCTAGCTAGTTCGTATACTACAGACTGTTTACCTACACCGGGTTCACCGGTAATAATAATATTAGTGTTGTGTTTTTTACCTAAGACAAGATAAATTTTTTCGAATTCAGCATCACGAGAAAATGTACTTTGAAGCTCGTTAGTAGCTGCTTGATGAGTCAAATCAATAAAATATGGCTCTAAACTCTCTGGTATAGTGGAAGTAATTATACTAGGGTTTTCTTTTTCTAAATCCCCTAGTTCTTGTTGTATAGCTAATTTTACATTGTCAAAATTTAAACCATATTCAGTAAGTATTGAGGTAGCTACTCCGTCGTTTTCGTATAATAAAGAAAGAAATAAATGGATTACATCTACAGTGTTTTTATTCAATCTCTCTGCTAACCCTTTTGCAAATTCTATAATACGCAACACCCGCGGAGTAAAATTAGGTCCGGAATCTACTTTAAATAGTTTATTATTTTCCTCAAGCTGACATATACTACTAACTACATCTCTTAAATGATTAGTATCAACTTTTAGTCGATTAAAAGTCTGTTCCAGGAACTCGTCATCACTCTCTACTAAACCTAAAAGCAAATGTTCTGTACCCGTGTACCTACATTTAAATTTTTCGGCGTAATTTTTTGATAAAGCTAATGCGTTTTGAGCTGATTGGCTAAACTTCATATAATATTATTAATACTTATGAAGTAACTTCTTGATCGCTACTTATTTAAACAGTGTATAATGTTTCTCCTTTTGTAATACCAGTACCAGAAGAGGTTACGCTCACATATGTACCAGACTCAACGACGACTCCAGCTAGACCACCAAACCGGATATTCCAATCTCCGCTTATAGTATCAAACCCGGAACCACCACCACCATGAGGGGTAGGTAAGACGGCCACTGTTTCGGAGTCCGTTTGGCCTGGTTCTCCGAAATCTCCTCCCGATAATCCGCTCATTGCAGGAAAGGAACCAATAGCTACAGTCTGACTAGGGTTTAGAAGAGGTACAGTACTTGCAACGTTTGTAAATGCTCCTCCTGCTCCTCCTGCAGAGGTACTACCATCGGCTCCATTAGCTAAGTATATGTTAGCAAATATAGAAGATTGAGTATATGACTCATCTTCATTTTCTTTTACTACAGCTAATCCTTTTGTACCAGCGCCAGCGGTATGTATACCACGACCTCCACCGCCACCGCATCCACCAGATAGAGCACTAACATTAGGCATAGACGACGCACTTACCCCCAATACTCCTCCACCACCGCCACCTGCTCCGCCATATATAATCCCGGAGTTAGCAATCGTTATTACATTAAAATACGTAGTCATATTAACACTACCTATAGTAAAACCACCATTTTCCCCTTCGTGATCAAACGCGCTCAAATCATCAGAACCCGTACCATCTTGAGCAAAATCATGACCAGACGCCCACATATAACCATGACCTCCCTGACCTCCTTTACCTACTAAGGCAGCACCATCCTCAACAATAATGTTGAATTTATTATTACTAAAATTTAAAGCGTGATCTGGTTCAAATAGTAATGCCCCAGACACGGTGGATACTGAGAAAACAGACAGCGGGGCATTAACAGTAAAATTAACTAAAAAGGGATTATTAGAGGAATTAGCAACAAAATTTGTATCTGCTGACAAGGCCTGCCATATATTAACACAACTCAATAATGTATTACTTGTTCCATCGGCGCGATAGGATGCAGAGATATCAGATAAAAATAGTGTTGATGTCTCAAATTTATCATTAACTAAAAATTCCTGAGAAACTATATTACCTAAATCTGCATTCTCACTAGGATTACTAATGATAACCGTTAATGTCCTGTCATCAATATCTGTTGTTTTATTATTAACAGCGCTTAAGTCAAATACGACAGAGGTAACTAACTCAGTAAAGGTAATTGTACTCGTACTGGCAATTTCAGCTGCTGAAGTTTGCCCAGCTCTTGTCTTTGGAAAGTCGACAAACTCGCTTATTACTTCTGCATATTCAGTAGAGAGAGGTACTACAGGAGTATATTGAGTGTCAGGAAAGTTGCTAGACGGTTTTACCTGAACATTTACTTGTGTATTAGAAGCTGTAAGATAGTCAACACCAGTCTCAGGTACCCGGTCTATTTGAACTCTACTAGTTGATCCTTCTTCTAACGAACCTGTAGTACCGGTTAATACAATTTTAAATTGTTTCCCTGTAGGCTTAATTTCTACCGTGTGAGTGTTTTTCTCTGTATCAACAAGACAGTTAGTGTTTTCTTGTATTATTACTCTAAAATACTTACTGTCAGAGCCGAACGCTGTACCGACTGGTATTTTTATAGTAAATGTATCAACTCCTCTTGCAAAAGAACCGAAACTAGGTGCCGTACTGTCTATATACTCGAAATCATTTTCTCCAGCCGGTGAACTACCATCCACCTTTCCTAATTCGGTATAGTATTTAAAACTACAAGCACCGGCGCCTGTTAATACGTTAACTCGGGTAACAGTTATTTCTACTACTTCTTCCGCATTAACTGTAGACGGTCCGGATGTGACCGTTATAATATTAGGAAATACAGTTTCATCACCGGGTAAGAAAACATCTCTACCAGAGGGCGGGTTTGTGTTTAAAGAGGTTTCTTTTATAGCGTCAAATAAAGCAGCTTGCTGTTCATACAAAAGCTTTAACGGTCTATTTATTACATCAGTAAGTAACGGTTCATTTACACCAATATATAAATTATCATCTTCATTTAACTCTGCTGGTCTATCGAACTGATGAGGTACAATAGCGCTTAGTGTTGGGTATGGCGCGAACGCAGAGGTAGAATCCTCTCCTTGAAAATAATAGCTATATATCTTTTTATTTAAATTTTCAAACAAAGAGTAGTGATTGTAAACCAGTTTCTTAGTAGTCTTATTAAACGTAATATTATTTACAACCTCTTGAGGTAATACTAAAATGTTTGATAATGTAAAATAATTAGTATAAAAATTTTCATTATATAGTTTAATTGTAGGGTGCTCGTCAATAAAAATATTAGTTGTAACAATACTGTTAGGAAAACTTTTTGTAGTAACTGCTATATATTCTTTATCATTGTAGGCGGTAGTGTCAAACGATAATATTTGGTAATCACCATCTTCATTACCTAAGGAAGACAAGTTACCGGATAGTGTGAACGATACTTCTGAAATATATGTTTTAAAGTTTGTTTTATAATATTTGTATATGCGCGCAGCATTACACAAATATAAAATATTTTTATTTACTTTACTATTGACAATCTTTTTAAACGAAGTGTTTAACTCACTGCTTGATAAAATATTTATACGAGTATCGTAATAGTCGTATAAAGACGTAGGGGGTTTAAGTCTGTTGTTAGTTATATCATATATAATAACTTTACCGTTTGAGGATAAAACGTAACCTTGGGCAAAATCTAACGTATCTGAATATTGATCAACAACTATAGAAACTAACTCTCCGTAGTTAATATTATTAAACAACGATGGATTACCTAATTCATGTAAGAAGTTAAAGTTTAAATCAAAAACCTTTATGCTATTATGACCATTATCTAATATATAAATCTTATCGTTATAAACAGATAGGCTATTAGGTCTTAAAAGTTTGTTTTTGGTCTGACCTGTACCCTCTCCGCCAATAGTTTTGAGAAGGTACCTTCCTGGTCTTTCACTATCTGTAATACCGGTTCGTTTGAGAGCCTTATCACTTGTAATTAAACCAGTAATATCAAACTTGTATACAGTATTAGCTCCTCTATCTAAAACAAATAATAAATTACCACTTGTATCTACACTAACTACATCCTTAAATTTAAATGTTTTGTTAAACTCTACTTCATTTCCGGACAACAGAGCTGTAACTGAACTAATATTAGCATTAGTCTCGTAAACAGAGCTATTGTTTTTAGCGAAATTACAATACAATAATTTACCGGTATTATCTGTTTGGCTTATAATAAACGTCTCTCCTAATGCGGATAGAGAATTAGTAGGAACTCCGGTACCGACAGTGCCATGAAGCGTTTCTGTTGGTATACTTGTCGCTGATAGTTTAGCGGTACCATCAGCTTGTATAGCAATATATTTACTAGCTGCTGAAATGGGTGTATTAGTACTAGCTATCTCAGCATTTGCAATAATAAACAAATAGTTACTATATAACTTTCTTATACTGTCATTATACACATCAGCAACAGCAAAGTCGTTATGACTGATAGTAATGTCGTCAACGTTATAAGGTAAATCTTTACTAGCTGTTTGTAGTTTATCTAATACCCTGTCTCTTTCGAACCCAGAAGTCGAAACAGATGTTACTTCACTGTATACTGATTTAGCCATTATTAATTATTTAACAAATAAACCCTAATTTAACAGTTTGAAGTTAAAAGAACTAGTGTAAATACTCTTATAATGCCAAGGGGAACAAAAAAACAGTCTACACATACAATAACTCCGGATTTAATTCTACAACTGTATAAAGAGTCAAAAACCATGACTGAAGCCGAAAGAAATAAAGTACTTGATAAATTAAAAGAGCTAGTAAAATATATCGGTAAAGAGATGATTGTTGATTTATGAGTAAGAAAACGGTTTTAAGCTGGGAGGATATACAACAAGACTGTAAAAAATTAGCGGATAAATTATCCGAGGAAAAAATTACGTGTATTGTTGGTATTGCTAATGGGGGTATGATTCCTGCTACACTATTAGCTAAACATCTCAAAGTAGATAAACTACTTTCTGCAAATTTAAAGTCCTATGTTGAGGATAAACCACGAGATGGAGAACACTCTAATACTGATGTAGTACAACTAATTAGTTTTCCGTTTGAGGGAGATTTAACTAAAGACGGAGTACTAATAATAGATGATTTAGTAGACACAGGTTTGACGCTAAAACATATTCAACATAAATTTCCGAAAAACAACTGGATATTTTCAACTCTGTATTATAAATCGAGATCAATAGTTGAGCCAGACTATACAGTGAGAGAGTTTGACAATGACGATTGGATTGTTTTTCCTTGGGAGACTTAGAGTCTAATTTTAACCCCAGTTAACACAAAACCAGCAAAACCGTCGGGCTCATTACCGATATGTACGACAAGTTCCTCAGTACCATTTACATATGTATTCGGTATGCGTACTAGACTTAAATTAGGGCCGGTATTTATCTTTTTCTTTTGCGCATTAGTAGTAATAAACTCTAGCGGAACATTCGAATCAATTAGCGCATTATAATACCCTAAGAACCCTGCCTTACCCTCTCCTATCATGCTATAAAAGCTAAATTGAAACTCTTCAATTACATCCCACGTTAGCGTTACCCCGAGACATGTATTAATATTAGCTAGGGTATATTTGATACCTGCATATTGTACCTGCTCTCCATCTGTATCCCAAGTGGTATCCCATGCAGCAGGAATAAACGGTACGCTGTTGAGATCTGTATTCCCACTAGCACCACCAGTCATAGCATTATCAAATAGATACTCCGTGAATATGTTTTTTGATGGGGTTCTGAGCGTTCCAAGCGTCCCCAAGGTGCTTTTTGCTATAGCAGTGGTGTTTTGCGAATAAGCAGATATTACTGTAGAAGAAGTTCTCCCCGCAGACAAATAACCAGCGTTATTATGACCAGACCCAACAGTTTTAATTCCAAGCTCATAAATAGAACTAACAGCAGTAATTTGGGAAGAGGCAGTTATACCTATAGGATAAATTATAGTACCTGTTAATTCATCAGCGTCTTGAGCACTTAAGGCTACACCAGACAAAAATACGTTCTCTGATGTACCGTCTCCACCAATATTTACATTACCTCCAGATATAGTAATAGGTCCGGATATAATACCACCAGAAACATAAGTACCAGAAATATCATCAGCAGACACCGATATATTACCAAATGGTATATTATTGTTAATATTAACCCAGTGGGTAGCAGTAGCAGGGTTAGCTCCTGTAAGTAACATTACCGTAGTAGCGTGTGTTGAGTTAATACTACTAGTACCGCCTCCCGCGTTTGTCCAGTTTGAAGATGGGAAGACAGCTATATCCCCTACATGAGCTTGACCAGAAGCAGACGCTTCGGTAAGATCAGTATTAAAATTAACACCAGCGCTAACAAACGCTGTCATACCTAACGACCTACCACCTACAGTTGTACCATCACCTACAAAAACTCTAAAAGCATCAGTAGAATACCCTAACTCGCCTTGACATAAAGTAGTAGTTTGTCTATCGGTATCAGTACCTCTACGTAAAAATAATCTAGCCTTTTTTACCTCTGCCATATAAAATATTTAATATAACAATCACATTAATACTACTATTATTAAATAATTATAATGAACAAAAATGAGACATATTACGCCGTAGCTACTGAACAAGGAAGCTCAGTAAAGCTTGAAATTAGAGATACTGTAAAAGCTAATGTGTTTAAATTATATAGGCTACCAGGTAAAATTATCTCACAACCAGTCATGTCCGGAGATACTGTAACGATAACTTTACAGATAGGTACATATAGAAAATTAACTATCCTTAATGTAAAAACTGGTAGGAAGACTGAGCGCATACTTTAGAGTTGCCTTCTATCTGACATATACTATATTATATGTGTTATGTCAAACTTATTTAATTATTTAACAACAAACCCAAGAACCGGTACAGGCAGCCAAATGGTTGACTTACTTAACAATACATTCGGAGATAATTTTGCTACACCAGCTTCCTTCTCCAACGACAACATTCGTTTTAATGAAAGTGAAGACGGCTCTCGCATTGAAATTGACCTACCGGGTGTAAAGAAAGAAAACCTCAAAGTTACGTACTCTGAGGAATCTAACAGTGTTTATGTAGAAGCTAAGCGAACCATTACTGCAAAGACTGGTTCGAAAGAAGAAACATATACACGCTCATTTCATCCAAGTAACGAGATGAATTGCTCAGAGCTTGATGCTACTATCTCAGACGGAGTACTTAGTATTAGTATCCCTAGGAAAGCTCGAAAAGAGGCTAAAGTAATTAATGTTAAAGTAGCTTAAAACTACATACATTAATTTTAGTTAACCGGTGGGACCTGTCTCACCGGTTTTTTGTTCGTGTATGACAGGTACTGCAGATGAGCGACCTTGCAAGTCTGTTTGCTTAGCTCCTACCTTACGTACTTCATCTTTGTCTTTCATTAACTTAAGAGGTACATTCTTAAATGGGTGGGTGTGAGGATAGGCTTCAACAAGATCATTATTACTGTTGGTGGTTAATTTTATTGTACCTGTAGATGTACCTACGTTAGTTTTAGTATTTGTATGAGAACTTATTACATATTCGACATCAAATTCTAAATCCTTTAGCAGCTTACTGAACACTACTACAGGTTCAGTCTCTTGTATCTCAACAGGAGCAGTAATATGCTGTACACTTAACTCTCCTTCTACATGCATACTACCACCTACAACAATATTCTGATTCACTCCTAAGTTACCATCAACAAGAACCTGTCTGTTGTTTTTATTTCTTAGAGTAAGCATTTCAGCTGCAATAGTAACTCTCTTAGATGAGATATTAGTCTCATATTCAGAAGCAACATTAATCTGTTGACCAGCAATGTTCGTAATAGTACCTCCAATATCTACACCTCCTGTAGACTTAAGACTTACTCCTCCACTACCAACTAACACATTCCATTTGTTACTAATGTTCTGTGTTAGGTCTCCTCCGGGAAAATCGTCAACATGGACATATTCAATTAAAGGTGATTCTTTCTTAGTAACAGCTACTCCTTTAGCAAACACTTTAACTTCGTGGTTATTTATCTTACCAATTTCGTCAATACGGGTTGATGGAAAATCATTATATATCAACCCTATGTTTTCAACCTTGTGTTTGGTTATATTAACTATCTCACTACCACCTAAACCGAACTGCTTTTCTAAGTCAATTAACTCTCTTACTTTTAATCTGAAGTTATCAATAATAAGAGTATCCTTATCTTGCGGTAACCACTCACCATTATAACTAGAAGGACTAAAACCACTACCACCACACACTGGACATGCACCAGACCCTAAAAAATTAGTCGTAGTATGTGGTAAAATTATCTTACTAATAGTATCTGAGTTAGTAGATGTAACTTTAGTAGAGTGATTAAACACATTAACACCATTTTTATATTCAAAATCCGGAGTAACAGAAGTAAAGGCGTAACTATTGTCCCATAATTGATCTCTTGTAGTAGGTTCTTTACATAACGGACAAGGACCAAATTCACCGGATTGAGATTGATCAGCACTAGTCTTTTTAATAAAGTCATTACTGTCTGTAATTGTTTTAGCTCTTTGTATTTCAAATAATTGCTTTGCATCAGCAATTGTCTCCATTAAGTCTCTCCAGCCAATCTGAACTTCAGAGTTAAGGTTACCAATCTTCTTATAGTAATCCCCATTAATAATCTGATCAAAGTCTCTACCAACGTATTCATTCTTCATACCTTTAACAGTAAAGAACTCATCCCCTTGTACTAATTTTTGATTATTATTAGTAGCAAGCTCTATATTAACTTCATTATTAAACTCTTTAAATGAGCCTGAGTAATGCGTAAGCTTTAACTTCTCTCTATTATCAGTACTAACTATCTCTATAGTACCACCCTTTTGATTTATAACATATTTGTTTCTATATGTCTCGGTATTGTGATTATAATTAGGATCTAGATCTTTAGAGGTATTCTCATATGAACCAGGATAGTCTTGACCTTGTTCATTAAAGTTTTTATAAATTGATTGCCACTCAGCTTGACCGTGAGTAGTTGCGAAATAAACTAATGTATTTGGATCTCCACCGACGCAAAATACCCATACATATGAACCTACATTAGGAATACTAAAGCTACCTTTGGCGCTATTAGAATAAGATTCAGGTATATAACTATAAGCATACGCGTTTACGTTGTTAAATTTAATCTTGTTTTTATCAGCAAACGCGTCTGCGACTTTGAGTTGATGAACTTCATACTTACGAGCAGGTTTCTCTCCTATACTATCACTATTGAGATTATATTTATTCTTTATATCTTCTGGGTAGGAAGTATCTAGTCTATTAGAGTCTGATATTGTACCTTTTTGCTCCCATGCATTGTATCTGCCGGGGGCGGCACTACCAGTGATAGGGGATGCACATTCGGCCCATGGGAGAACCTTTTTTAAATCTTCTATAATATCAGTAAGGTCACTATCTAGGTTCTTACCAATAAACTTAAAACTCTTAGATGTGTCTTTGTTATCCCATTTATCGTATACTGTAGGAGATATTTGAGGTATCCATACTTTGAGTTTACCTGCTTTATCAGGATCATTATTTTGCACAACTATGCCAAGATAGTTACCAAAATATTGTTTGGATTGATCTAATTCTGAATCTGGAGTTGCGTTAACAAATATGCTCATATTTTTTTAATAGCAGAACTTACCCGTTCTTTATATATTTCTTTTAATTCCGCAATAGCATTATTACTAGCTTCGGTATAACTATTGCCTCTTGCTCTTACATTATCGAATCCTGAGAGCCTAAGCTTAGAAAGTCTTGCGTTAGTTTTTTCTTTTATTTCGTATACAAAATCTACCCTTGCGGCATGCAACCCGGTAGCACTATCAATACCGTTATCTGTACTATAAGCCTCGCCGGTTACAAAATAAGAACCCGGAGATTGTTTAAATGTATTATATAATGAGTCATAGTCAGCCTCTCTCTCATCGACATATGCTTGCTCTCGTGGGATGTTATTACCTACACTACTTATTATTTTGTTAAAAAGAGGTGTTATAATTTGATCTAAATTCACGTGGCCCCAATTAAGTGGTATTATTTGGTGGTAGTACGCCGACCATCTTTTCAAAGCTTCCTCTTCTACTGTAGTATCTAATAAAGACTCTATTACTTCTTCCTCAGGCTGTTCTAATTGTTTCTTAGTTTCCTCTTCTACTTCTTTTTTAAGTTCCTGGGATTTTTCTTTGGCGACTTGTTTTGCGACTCTTTCCTTCTTATATTCTTTTTTAGCTTTTTCGCTAATCGGCTCAGGTTGTGTTTGAGCTTGAGTCTTAGTTTCTGTTTTTGGTTCAAATATTTTTTCCTGTTTTAACGTGGGGGTAACATCGACTGGTTGGTTGTCACTCTTTCTTTTATTAATTAATCCTTTTATCTTATTATTAAAATCTTGTACTTCCGATACACTAGCTGGAGTAGCAGCCGGGCAGATGTCTTTAATTTTTTGTCGCAAACGTTGTTTGAATAAGGCGATTTGTTGTACTTTGAGTTTTTGGTAAGTTAGTTTGCGTAACTCTTCATCTATCTTCCGCTCTAACTTATTTCTAAACTTACCTAAAATACCATTGATACGGTCTTCAAAGTTTAATATAAAGTCAACCTCAGGATGCTTGTTCATTAAGTCTCTAATCGCAGTGTTGATACAACCAAGTATTTGTTGTTCTAGCTGCATCGCTAGATCTGCTCCTTTTGCTTCAATAAAGTTTTTAGCTTGGGCCCCTAATCCGTCAATACCTGCAGTCTGACTAAAATCGATACCAGTAAACTCTCCTAGAGTTTCATTAATAACTTGTTTAGGAGAAGTATTCAACCCCTCTTTGTACGCTGCCCCTAGCTGCTTAACCTGACTAGGTGTGATAGCATCTACAACATCTATTGCAGATTGTTTCTGATCATTAACGAGAGTATCAAAGCTGAAAGCCATATAATTATTTATTACTTGATCTTTATAGTGAAACTACTATAATAGCTATATGACGATTAAGGTATCTCACGAATCTCCATTATCCCTTTTGCCCGAATCATTAAAATACAATGATTATCAATATTGTTTAGTTCATCTTATGGAAGAACAAGAGGAATATAAAGAATGGTTCCTTGAGAAATATAGAGCAAAAGTACCTAATGGGGAAATTCTCTTAGATAACTCTATCTTTGAACTAAAAGCCGCGTTTGATTCTGAGAAATATGCAGTTTGGTGTGAGAGAATTAAACCTAATTATTATATTGTCCCGGATGTTTTAGAAAATGCATACGCTACTATGAATAAATTTAGAGTATTTGTAGAAAATTATGGAGACTTACCAGGAGCTAGGATTGGAGCAGTACAAGGTAATACGTGGACAGATGTTGTAGAGTGTTATCGTTATATGAGAGATAATGCTGATTATATAGCGCTGAGCTTTGATTTTAGTATGTATCAGATTACTGGTCAAAGCGGTCCTAATGATAAGAATTTTAAATTAAAAAGACAAGCCTCTGGTCGTCAAAACCTAGTTAAGAGATTAATTGAGGAAGGCGAATGGGTGTGGAATAAACCTCATCACTTGTTAGGTGCTTCTCTTGCTAGCGAGTTCGAATGGTATGTAGACAATAATATATATAACATAAAAAGTTTAGATACTTCTAACCCTGTTGTCGCTGGTTTGTTAGGATATACTTATAATGGAGACTTAGGTTTAGATCATAAACCAAGTCAACTACTAGCTGAGTTAATTAGCGCACAACCAGATGAAGATGCAGTAGAACGAATATTGTATAATACAGGTCAGTTTAAAAGAATTATAAAAAGAAAATATTGGGCATGAAGTGGATAGCATTTTTTAGTCAAACTGGTTCAGAGATAGTAAACATCTCTAAAAAAATAAAAAGATGGCCTGATCTTATTGTTACGAATAGAGAAAACAGTGATGAGATTAACAGTGAGCTGAATGATAGTATAACCCGAGAGAATATATCCTTTACTAGGTTACCTAAGTGGCCTAAAGAAATGGATTATGTGAGAGCCGCTGACGCGTTAAACTATTCTATTCTAAATGAAGATTGGAGAAAGGATGTGTTTGTAACTTTACACGGTTATTTGAGAATATTACCTCCAGACTTTACTAGATCATCTAATATATATAACGGACACCCGGGCGCTATTCATATCTATCCGGAACTAAAAGGCTTTAATCCTCAAAAGAAGGCTTGGGAGGCAAAACACTCCCGACTTGGTTGTGTTATTCACAAGGTAACACCGGAGCTAGATGATGGCCCTATTGTAGCAAATACTCTAATTGATAATAAATTTGATACATATGAGGAGCTTGAAAGAGGTCTCCATAAGGAATCAACTAAACTTTGGATAGATTTTTTAAATGAAAGATTATACTGAAATGAAAGCAGAAGTAGAGAAGGAATATCCCGAAACGTGCGAGATGTTACGAAGCCTTCTTGAAGAAGAATATAAGTTGTTTATTACTAAGCAATATGATTATGGTCCAACTAATATATCCGTTGGGCAGGACGTATCTAAACCGGATGGCCGGTTAGTCGCTAAAGCTGGATTAGTATTCCGTGTTAACGATAAAGTACAGAGACTCCTTAATCTCATCGTTAAGAAACGTACTGACCAGGCTGCCAACGAACCTGTTAACGATGCATGGAAAGACTCAAGTTTATATTGCAAAATCGCTCAGATAGTCGATAATGGTACTTGGGGTAAATAATGTTAGTTTCTTTTACAGGTGCGCAGAGTAGTGGTAAGACTACTCTGTTGCGTTATTTCTTAGAGCGGCATCAATGGGGATCTGTTGATGAGGTAACTAGACGTATTCGTCGTAATGGTTTTGAAATTAATGACGGTGGTTCAAATTATAATGATACGCAATTAGCTATCTTTGCTGATCATATACAAAATTTATTTGCATATAGCGGTAAAGAGATGAATACTATCTTAGATCGCTGTCTTGTAGATGGTTGGATATATACGAAATATTTTAACGATGCAGGGAAAGTGTCAGACGTTATTGATAATATGTTTAGTTGTGCGTTGATCAATCTAGGATATATAGAAAGGTATGATTGTATATTTTATACTAGTCCATACGACGTTCCTCTCATTAATGATGGGGAAAGATCTACAAACGAGAGCTTTAGAAATCAGATTATCAAGCTATATGAAGAATTAATATTAAATAAATTTCCTAATGTTTATGTACTGGAAGGTAGTGTGGAGAGTAGATATAATAAGATGGTAGAGATTATTGAAGATGTCAAAGCTAAACAATAAAAATATTAGTAAGCACTTAGGACAATCTAGTCAGTATAAATCTGAGTATGATGCTAGTCTGTTAGTGAGAGAACCGCGATCGAGTAATCGTAAACATTTAGGTATTAAGGAGAAGAGCTTACCGTTTGTCGGCTGCGACGTGTGGAATGGTTATGAAGTATCGGCTTTAACTAATAATGGTGTACCTGTTTGCGGTGTCGCGAAGGTAGTCTATCCTTCTGATAGTAAGTATATTGTTGAATCTAAATCCATGAAGTTATATTGGAATACATTTAATATGACTAAGATGGGAGATACGTTTGATAAGGTAATAAGAAATCTTGAAGAAACAGCTTCTAAAGATTTGAGTAAGTATCTTAAGACTGATGTAAGAGTTACTGTATTTCCGACAAGCGATACCTTTACTAGCAATAACCCTTATAACGATCGGTATTATAAGCGATTAGAAAATACAGACAAGATTGATGTTGATAGCTATTATGTAGATGTCTATAGTGAAACTCCGTCGTTATTAGAAACAAAAAACTTAAATTCGAAGACTAAGCCATACAAAGTAATGTCTTCTCTACTTAAGAGTAATTGCCGGGTTACATCTCAACCAGACTGGGGGGATGTGTTTATTTCTCTCGAAGGAGACAATCATCCATCGGATGATGAACTGTTAAAATATATTATCTCTTTTAGAGACGAATGTCATTTTCATGAAGAGATTTGTGAAACTATTTTTACTAGACTGAATACTACTTTTGAGCCTCGCTCTCTTATGGTAGCATGCTTATACGTACGCCGTGGCGGGTGGGATATTAACCCTATTAGAACTACTCATGAATATCTAATCGATGAGTTCTTCTGGGATCATAGAGTTCCGTGGATTAAGACATCAAGACAATAATCCTTATTCATCATATACAAAAAAAAGGGCGCTCTTTCGAGCGCCCTTTGTGTATTAATCAGTTAAGATTAGAGATAAGAGTAACCACCCATATCAGTTCCTAATCCGAGAACAAACACTACGTGGTAGTAGTTTGCAGCACCGAAGAGGTGATCAACAACGCCGTAGCGTGTCAACATGCCAACCTTCGGATAGAAGGAATTAGGATCGATTGAGCGTTGTACCATTACCGGAATGTAAGGACAGTAGATGATACCAGTATCATAATATTCTGGACCCTTATAACCAAGCAACGCATACTCAATCTTAGCAGCTTCAGCAGCACCCAAGTTATAGGTACCCTCTGTGCGAGTATCGCGGTAGATATTAAAACGTCCACCAACGTTACCGACCTTAGCAACACCAACTGGTTGAGTGTTAACGTTACCGTCAACTGTCATCCATGAGAACTCAGGGAGCATCTCAAGAATAGCACACACACGAGGTGTGGCAACGATAAAGTTAGCAGCACCACGGCGGTTGCGAACTGCGAGACGATTAGCCTCAACGATCAACTTCTGATAGAAGTCCCGGTTACGCTCAGCCATCCAGCGTGCATCAGCAGACTGGGGCTTATACAATGAATAACCAACACCCTTACCAGCACTAGTAGCTGTTTGAATCATGCGGATGATCATCTCACGATCGATCTCAGCTTGGATCTCATAAGACATAGCATTTGTCAACTCAGCGTCAACATCAATACCATTCATATTCTTAAGATCCTGCTCGAGTTCAACAGACCAGCGAGCGTTTAAGCGACGAGTACCAGCTTCAACAGCTGTCTTCTCGAAACTTAACTCAACTGAACCAGCATCCTTAGCGTTATCTAGCTCGAAAGCAGACAAAGCAGCTGCAAAACCAGAATCTGTAGCATTAAAACCAGCAGATAACCAGTGAGCAGCATTTACAGTTGTCTCAGTGTTTAGATCAGCTGCGGTACCTTGAGCTGCTACTAAAGCAGAAGCAGAAGCGCCTGTGAATCCGGAGTCAAGGTTGTTGTGACCTAACTCACCAACGTTTTCGCCATCTGGTCCAGAACCAGCAGCCACTGTTCCACCTACTGATGGACCAGAACCTAAGTTGGATCTAGCGGACCCATCGCTAATCTTCGCATTGCTGTACTTATAACGAAGAGCAAATGCGAGACCAACCGGGCCACTCATGGGCTGTACACCAACGATTTCGTTAGTGATCAACTCAGGGAATGTTCGGCGAATCATCGGAATAAGAATCTTCGGCAACCGAGCATCATTAGCGGCATAATTGTCGCCAGAAGCATATCCACCATCTCCACCACCTTGATTGATGGAGGAACCACCAGCACCACTACCGAAGGCGCTAGAAGCACCTCCTGTTGCGCCACCAGTGTTGGCTTCCCGTATACACCATTCTTCTTGATTTTCTAGAAGGATGGCAGTGTTTAAACGCGTATTCGCGTTATCAATGCTCGAAACTTTGTCTGAGGTATAATCCAAAACTGGACTCCACTTCTCCAACAATGATTGAGCGCGATTATTATCAATATAATTTTGATTTGGACGAGTTGTTGTTTCGTTCATAATTTATTTTCCTTTTCAGTATTGTTTTCCTTTGCATTGGAGAATCAGGTAATTAATACCTCAACAGTAGTTTAGGATTACTTTACAGTCTCATGTTAGCTAACTCAGTAGCGTAAACATCAGCGGCCGTTTTTGGTGCAGAGGAGCTCTCTTCTACAACAACTTTAGCCTCTTGTGCTTTACACCCCTTAGTAGCTTCTTCTTTGATAATGTCGAGAGCTTCTCGAGTTTTCTTATCAAACATTGTTACTGTGTAATCGAAATTTTCTTCGATGAAAGACAATTCTTTATCAGCAAATGTCTTTCTTACAAAATTGGATTTCTTTTGGTCGTACCCAGAGAGTTTTTTCTCTAAGAATAGTTCTTTCTGGACGTTTTCTAACTGAATCTTAAGATCAGAGTTCTGATCAGTCATAACTGTAAGAGATTTTTTGCTCTCTTCAATAGTAGCTTTACCATCTTTTACCGCCTCTCTGATAGACTCATTAGCAAGTACCATGTCGACGGACAAGGTTTTACGAAACTGATCTAATACATCCATCGCGCGTCGGTTTCTTGTCGCTTCCTCGATGGTAGCTGTTGGGAGAGCTTCATCAATATAAGAATCAAGATAATCAGACACGGATTCAACAACTGTATCTTTAAGACCGTGAGCTTCCTCTTTGAGAGACTTTTCGTACCGGCGAACAATGTTCTTAAGTTTACGAGTCCTGTCTACATCAACAGCTTCGACAACCTTTTCTAATTTCTTAGAATGGTCCTTATCAATAGCTTCAAGTAGATCTTCTAATTTCTTAGAATGCTCGTCGTCTTGAGCTGTCAAGGCAGCCTCTGTCGCAATTTTCGCGCGTTCATCTGCCTTAGTATTAACAGACTCGTTAAAGACTGTCTCGATTTGCTCAAGACTTTCTTTTGTAAGAACGTCTTTCCCAACTTCTTGTAATAAATCTGATATTTTGCTCATGATCTTAAAATAAATTTTTCTGTTTAGCTTTTGCAACCCTCGTCCTGAGTTTTGCGTTAACAACTGCTGTTAACTCTTTGTTAGCAGATGCATAATTTTTATCTATAATTTTAGAAATAAAACTAGCGATGTCTTGTTTTTGATCCATCATAATTATTTATACTCTTTTCGCTATTTTTCTTACATTTTTCGGATAAACGCAATGATTTTTTCTGTGAGAAAATCATTAACATCTTTCCTAGGTAATGATTTTAAGCTTTCCTCGAACGCGTTATAATGTTCTTCAAATTCTCCAGACCGATTTAAAATCCATTGCTTTGATTCTAATATACCATTTACAAATGCATCAGAATAAGATGGGTCAGCAACACAATCTATAGCAACAAGCTTCATCTCACTAACTTTACCGATATCTCCTTCTTGATCAATCTTACCTAATGCTCTAGAAGACATACCTACCTTAACACCATCAGTAACAAGCTTACGCACAATCTCACCGCATGGGGTTTGCAATACTTTACTCTTACCAATAAACGCTTTACCTTCTTGTTTTATTTCAGTTACAATGTGACAAGCTCTTTCAAGATCTACTTCAGCAGTAGTAGGGTGATTTAATTCGCCCATAGCTCTAGCGTTTTTAATCATTTCTTTATCGTACCGGTTGACCTCCTCAATCATATTATCTAGATCATATATACGATGATTTTTGTTTACCCCGTCTGCCATCATATAAGGGCCCTTGATATACAACCTAGGTGCTTCTTTAGTATTCTTCTCTTCGAGAATATACTCAAACTCCTGAGGATCGGTTTTTTCTATAAGTAACTTAAATGACATAATCTTATAAATTATTTATTATCTCTTTGCGCTTTTTCCGCTAAATAGTTCTCTTTCTGTTAAAATAAGGAACTTATAACCATGATCATCAGCCCATTGCTTAGCGGCTTTCCACTTAGCTTGGTTAATATCATATGTAGTTTGCTCGTGTAAAAGAGTGCTTTGCTTCTTTCGACCACGCATAACCGGTCGCTGAGTTTGACTATATGGTTTTATCTCTACAAGATATCTTCTTCTATTACCGTGCTCATTTAAGATTAAACTATTATCAACAAAATATCTATGAGTCTTAGTATCTATAGGACTTACGTATGGTACTATTACCCCTTCACTAGTCCATTCTAACACGTTTGAATTATAGTCACACCACTTGAAGAAGTGAAGTTCCCACGAGCTTCTATACTTTGGGAACTTCTTACCTAAGAACTTCTGCTTATATACCGGGCGGTATATACCTTGCTTGAAGTCGCCTTTTTTATGAGGAGCCATTAGCCTACAAAAAACATAGGAGGTGCAGCATCTCCAAATCCAGGAGAAGCTCCTTTCATTAACATCTCTTCTAGTTCTTTTTTCTCGGTTAACCCTTCCTGGAGAATAGAAGTATCTAAAGTTGTACCACCGAATAGCTGGGCGTTACCAAACTTGCCACGGACTCTACCTAAAGTTATTTTCGTTAGAGCTAATGCATATTGATATACCCATGGTTCTTGAATTAAATCTACTACAGGCTTTTCTACATAACAACTCACCACACCATAAAACCTTTCTCCTGTTTTCGGTTCTGGTATTAAGCGCATGTGTTGAGTCCTCTCATCAAAAGTAAAGTAGCGCTTGGTAGATAGCATTTTCTCTCGAGTCTCTAACCACTGTTTTAATATATACCAACTAACTAAATCAAACCCATAATTACCCATTGCGTAACTAAAGTAGGTTTGCTGAGCCAATGTTTGTTCAATCGTAAATAATGTGTTTAAGCTAGAGCTAGAGGACTCCTCATGGCTATGTATATCAATAACTTTCCTACTTTGCCTAGTTAATCCATCCCATCTACCAACTCGAGAAACTGTCGATGTAAGAGCCTGTACAGTTGTTTCATCAGTTAAAGTATCTTGTCGGGTAGCATTGATAGATCCTGCTTGAGTAGTGTTCTCATTAAGAACAATGCCAACTGAAACTGAATTAGTATAACTACCACCAAATTGTTCAGTAGCATCTCCGGGTACAGCACTTATCTCAAATATTTCTGTGGTTGTCGTAAATACATCACCGTATTGAGTTAAGCTAACATCTACTCCAGATAAGGAAAGATTTGCAGAAGATAAAGTAACAACTAGAGCTTTCGCAACGTGAGCGTTACTATCCGCGAGGTTAACGGTAATAGTATATTCAGAAGGATCAATTACAGTATCACCAGAATCGAAAGAAAAAACAGGCACAAAACCTGTATCGTCTGATGCAAAGGGGATAGACGTTACTGTAGGTAAAATAGTACTCTGACCAACCGTAACCTCAACCTCGTTAGAGTAAGTAGCAGTTAGCTCTGGAGTAAGAGTCAGTAGCTCAGATATGTTTAAGCCCTTACCTCTTGTGTATTTATCACTATCAAATACTAAATGTTCTTCTGTATAACCAGCGTATTTGCTAAATAACTCTGTTGCAAGTGCTATGTTAGTATATATTTGATTACCATGGAGCTCTAAGTTAACAATAGGGTAACCTAGTGCATAAGAAATTCTATCTCCAAGACGAGAGTATCCGGTAACTGAACTAGCGAGATAAGTAGAATATAAATGACTACCGGCGCTTAAGTAATTATCTGACCATGTATCTGTTGCCACATAATTATTTATGTCGGCAATGCAGAAGTTTCCCCACCTGGGGTAGGTACTGGTTCTGGTGCTGAAGTTTCTCCTCCATCATCCCCTGCGGGACCTGCGGGCGCTCCGGGGCCCATATCTGGCGGCATCTCTTCTCCACCTGGTCCAACCGCTCCTCCTCCAACTGCTCCGCCACCAGGAGCTGGGCCTGCTGCGCCACCAGATGCCCAATCGGCGCCACCGTTCCTAATACCATCTATCTCATGCTGAAGAGCAGCATCTTTGCGTAACCACTCTCTGTTAGCTTTAATCTGCTCATCTGTCCACCCTAAATATTCTTTCTGACTGTATCCTTTAGATATAGACTCGTTACTTGTAAGAGTGTTAAAGTTATTAAGCTTGAGATCGAGTATCTGTTGTCTGCGTAACTCGAAGTAATTTCTAGGTGGAACGAACTGTACGTCGAAAGAATTCTCTCTCATTTCAAACTGCTTCCAAATGTTCTTAAGTTTGAGATGAGTAATAAACGATTCTTTCAACCCTTTTGCAAATTGAGTTTGTAGTCTAACAATAAAGTTTGCAAACTTAAGTTCTTCTCTCAACACATTAGCATCTGCGCTATATTGAGAATTTTCAGTATCAATTCTATTTGTTGGTACTTTGAGTGCTTTATAAAGTTTTTTGACAAAGTAAACTAGGTCTTGTAACTCTCCTAGGTTTTGACCACCTGGTAATGTATTAACTTCTGTACCAGTACTACCCTCTCGCTTTGGAAACCAATATGCATCAAGTATTGACTGTGGGTTAAATGATTGAACTCTGTTATCTCCGTCTAGGCTGAATGATTTTTTGCTCCAATAATTTTGCATAAGCTTACGAATATAGCTTTCTGCTTTCGGAGGGCTCATATTACCTACGTCGACGTTAAAGACTAGGCGCTCAGGAGCTCTTACTAGGCGGTATATAATTATTGAATCCTCAATTAAAGATAACTGTCTATAAGCTCGTCTTGCGTTTTCAATAAATGGTATTCTAAATGTTTTATTTTCATTCCATGTACCAGAGTTAATATATGTAACCTGATTTTTTTCCATGGGGATGAAGTCTTTTTCTTGAGAAGCGGCATATACATCCTGATTGTCGTCCGCTTCCTTATGATGCTTCATCTTCCGAAGCAAATAAGCTTTAACATGCATATTTTGGTAGTTATCATATACGGGGTCAATTGCTTGTACGGGTACATTTATAACACCTAATATGCCTTCTTTTAGGTGCTTTTCGTGTATAATATTTTCAAAATACAATTCTCCATCAACAAGCAAACCTCTAATATACTCCCATGCATTTTCTTTTAGATCAAAAAGATTAATAAAATTATTAAACTCTTCATATAGTTGTTTGTGAGCTACTGGGTCTAGACCTGTAAAGATGTTACGCAAATGAAGATTAATCATATTACCGTGCTCATCTTCATTTAAAAATTCATCACAAATCTCATCTAGCGCGTCAGCAACTTCGGCAAATTGAGCCATTGTACGATAATCTCTAACTCTACGATACTTGTCTACGTCTAGAGTTGCATACATTAGCTCGTTATATGCTTTATCAGCTAAGAAGGAACCAACCGGGTGTGAGCTTTCTGGTACCTTTGGAGCAATAACCGAGTGTTGAGATAACATCTCCTTACGAAGGGATCCTGCTCTATAAAACTCTTTAAATTTTGGGTTCTCGGCCGCGACATCATCAATAATCGCTGCAGGAGACCTATAAGGTAAGCTATTAGAAATAAACTTTTGTAGACCTCTACCGAATGTTCCTTTTTTTCCGTCGTCTGACATATTAATTAATTGTTATTGCACTAGTTGATCCTACGTCTGTACCAAAGATACCATAACCAGCTGGGTTTACCGCTATGACATCAACAACACCTGTTGCAGTTACAGTAGGAAATGTAACCGTCATTGTATTATAGTTATTTAATGTATATGTTGTAGTAGGATACCCACTAACTTCTGGATAAGCTGCAGACAATCCTGATACAGTATTAAAATTAAAAGCACTCACACTAGTTAACCCTGAGGCACTTGTAAAGAGCGGGTTACTATCTGTACAGCTTAACAATACATCAGTAACCGATTCCAAGCTATATCCCTCTAAAGTATGTATAGCTGAAAAACCGTTGCTGAGCGTTGTATATTGATTACCTGTGAACTGTGGTCTAGCTGATAGCTCTCTAGTGTCAAAGTTAGCACTAAAGGAAGTAACATCAGTTATAGTACTGTCGTATTTTATAAACTTACTCATAATTAAAACCACTCACAGGAACAAATTTTTGATCTATAGTATAAATATTTTTTGCATCTTCAGATGCTCCTTTAAACAACCAGCCTTTAATTGTAAAATTAGTTGTAGCTACAACTCGAGCAGGCTGGGTACCAGAAACCTCTACTGGATAATCCAAGCTGATATCTCCCGACCATAGGACCTCAGATCTAATTTCATAATTACTTGCTAGGCTCTGAGATGTAGGTATAAGCCAACTCAATACTATATATGGATTATTATAAGGAGCAAAATTGCTAATAATCTGATCCATATCAGTTTGAAACTTTGTCATAATAGACATATTAATACCTATGTTTACCGGCAATGGGGTCATTAAGTGATCGGAATCTAGCGCACCCTCGCTTACGCTAGGGGCCTTACTGTAATAAAACCCTTGTATCTTATTAAAGACTCTGTCTGGGTCTCTATTAATAGAAGTATAATGTACTGCAACAACTGGTAGCTTCAATGACCCAGCTTTATTAACTACATCATGTAATGCTCTTTCTTTTGGCCCATAATAAAAACCAACTTTGAGCTGATCAATAACAGTTTTGTCTTTATTATATCTGTTGATGACAATACTATTAAAAGCAGTAACAAACTGCCTTATCATATCTTTTAGTTCAAAACCATAGTATTGATTTTTCATTATAACTATTTATTAAATAAACCGGTCTATAAAATATTTAGGCAATAAGTTAAGGTAATCAGGTACAAGCCTTCTAATACCACCAGCATCTAGCACATATGTTATACTTGCATCATCTTCATTTCTTGTACACCTACCGCATTGCTGAATAAAGGTAGTAAACATTTTATTCGAATACCATTTATAATTATTCTTAGACATCGCTTTAATCCGGACATCACCAAGATCGGGCCATGGGCACTTAATAATAATACAAAACTGAGCAGCTTTGCCCTTAAGATCAACACCAAAGCACATAGACGGGCTAGCTAGGACTGTCGGTTCGTCGGTGTTAAGGTGATCCTTTAATATTTCAATATTGTCTTTATCTCCTCGTATGCGGTATAATACTCTCTTACTTTTGAGATTGTCCTTTAGCATACCTGTTATTCTATTAGATTGAGTATGTATAAGTCCCTTTTGATGCTTATGTTCTTGTAGGATTTCTTTAACACACCCAACAATCTTCGGGAAACTACTATCTAGATTCTTTTTTGACAGTTGAAAGTTACCAAACAGTATAGGAGACTTTTTAGGGTCAAATGTTGATGGAAGGTCAATGTACTTATATTCATGCTCTGATATACCTAAACCTCTCATAAAGCCTTTATAGTCAACAAACGTAGCAGACATAAGCAATACCTTGTCAGCATATTTAAAAAGATGTTGCGCTAAATTATCTATCTTTTTAGGTATAAGTTTAATGTACTTCTTGTTACGTTCATACGTTGAATGAATAATATATTCAGATTGGGACCACGTCTCAAGAACTAAACTCAAATCCCCCTTAAGGTCTGTAATAAATTTAAACTCTTTCTTTCTCTCCTCGCTTATAGTATCCTGATGCTTATCCAACATCCGTAGTAACTCAATATACCTTGCTTCTAAATTAGAAAATAAAGCACATAGGTTATTATAAAAGCGTTTACGGTTTGCGCTATAGGGTAGATTGAGGTTATATCTGTTTAGCTTACCACACTCTATACTACAACTATACCTGCTCACAACTACATTCTCTAATTCGGAGGCCTCGTCGCAAACTATAAGCTGTCTGTTTTTAAGATGATCCGGTTTATGGAAAAAGCTAGAATAATTTTCCACACTAATCTTAGCAGCAATAGATTTATTTCTAGACTCATAATAATCACAACGATTACAACCCCAGCACTCTCGCTTTAGTTTAGAACTAAACGTACACGGAGCCGTATCAGCAGTACTTCGGTCATCTATATTACAAATATAACTACCCTTACCCTTTAAAGGCAGAACATCTTCAAAATCTCTTGTATATTGGTCTTGTAGATTTTTGGTTGTAGTTAATATAGAAGTACCATACCTCTTACTACCGTTGAAGTCGTCTGCGTACTCATACACCCTACGGTTGTTTTCCCATGTAGTTTCATGTGCCTTATAATTATGAATTAATTTAGTGAGCCTCACCGGAGGTTTATTAAGACTATTTGCAATCGTCTTAGCTATAAAACTCTTACCACATCCCGTAGGGCCCTGTATGACAACGAATTTGTGTTCGCGGAAAGCGTTTACAATATTAGGTATCGCATACTGTTGAGTCGATGACGGAGTAAATCCCTTAGGAAAATGTTTTAATCCCATATAAGGATTATAGCTGTTCTATAGAGACAAGCAAGTCGTAATATTTGTTACGAGGGTTGGTTATCATATTTTTAGTCCGAACTTTTTGAAGGACATCATCTTGATGAATATGAGACAAGCTATAGTCAAAAAATATCGTCTTACCCTTTTTTAAAATATCGAACGGATATAATATCTCGGTCTTTTTATTATTAGTAAAGAGTAATTTAATGTTGAAGTCTTTTAATTCATATAAAAGTATACGCCCAGTACCTAATACTCTTTTTCTAGATATAATTTTTACATCTCTTAGTAAGAGAGATTTTAATGTATTTTCAACTAGGTCGTGGGTCATACGTTCATGAAATTCATTTTTTCTTGCACCGACATTGGGGCAATATTCTGAGACAAATAATCCCAGAATGTTTGATCTGCTTCTAGAGTAGATATTAAATCTACTGTATCACAACTTATCGTCCGAAAGTCATGCATTAATATATCCCAGGTGATAATTAAATTTTCTTGATTAGGGTTATACTTAGGAGCTTGGCGAGGGGGACTGTAGTTTAATATAGTACGACCTTCGACTGAGTTAAGAAGCTGTACGTTGTTTGTACATAACATTCTCCTAGTCGAAGGTCGACCTGGTTTGGGGTTTCTTCGAGAAAACTTTACTTCACATACCTTGTCTAATAGTATGCTTTTTAAATTACTCAGCCCTACTATCATTCTGATCTATTTGTTCACATACTCCAAAAAACCTCTGTTCACTTAAAAACAGACAATTGCGGAGAGGTTTATCAAAACCTGCTACAGTTATGTTATCTACCTTGACTCCTTTATCATCAGGGAAACAGACAATGTCTCCTTTACCGCTATACTTACATTCTGGTCCAGCTAAAATAACTCGAGCGATTCGCCATGTACGCTGTACTTTAGACAGTGGGATGAATATACCGTTACGCTCAATATTCTGACCATCTTCAGATAGATCCGCATACTGAGCTAAGACAATGTCATCCATTACCTTACTTAGCTTGAAGCCATGTAAGCTAAAATGATCAGTATTTTGGTATGACTCAAGATCAATTAAACTTCTTTTAGCAGAGTGATCAAAAGCATCTCTCTCACTATCAGAGAGATCCATTGTATCGAGCTTTGCATCATACGCCTTTTGTTGTTTACTGTTCATACTTTTTAATATTTATATCAAACATTTCCGAATACAAATCTATCTCCTTTCTAGATAGTTCGTACCTTCTAGCTAGCAATTCACAGTCCTTTTTGCTAGATTTTTTCTTCTTAGTATATCTTATAAATTTACGTTTTGTTTTCGGTACTAAATTAAACATAAACTTATAATGATCTAGAGCGCTAAACACGGTTCCATACTTGTTAACGGTATTATTAACAAGATGAGCTATTTGAGGATTAACAAAAGTAAGATACCTGTTCGTAATATACGGAGAGTAAATTTGACTATCGGCAATATTAATATCGACAGCCCTATCCTCAAAAGCAATATTATTAATAAGGTCAAAGAAGTTGTTTATCTGTTTTGGCATTATATCTACTATGAGCTTCTAAAATTATTTTTTTAGTCCGGGCTTTTGACAGCCACCCTCCAACCTTTACTACCTTGTCTTCTAAATCCTTATAATGAGAAAAGAAATTCAGGGTAGTACTAACCCAGTGAGACTCTAGATCTTTAAGAGTATGATACTCCTTTACATGACTAACAGGAACAGCCACAACCTTAAAGTCTTTATCCCCATTATCAGTCATATCTAGCGCTGCAATAGGTCTAACCTCAACCAACGCCCCCGTTTGAATAGGTATATTATTATATACTATAATATCTAACGGGTCATTATCAAGAGCGTGAGTTTGAGGTATGAACCCATACGAAGCAGTATAAATCATAGAACTATACAAACATCTTGCTAGCTGGAACGTATTATACTGCTCGTTATATTCGTACTTCGCGCTAGTTCCTTTTGGTATTTCAATAATACAGTTTATTATATCTGGAAACTTATCTCCAATCGGTATTTTCTTAACTAAATTCATGACAGTCTAAAAACCTAATAGTAAAAGTAACAAAGTTTTGCAAAAAAAATTTAGACACTGTATTTGAGCTCACAGAGTGAGCTTTGTAGTTGCGATAAATGCGTCATCTACCATGGAATAGAAGGTATCTACCACGGTTTTCATGAAGTCTTCTGCGTTATCTTCTGATAAATTGGTGGAAAACGCGAACGACGGGGCTTTGTGGCCTGCTACCACATTAATACCTGTGTGACCAATCGCTACATTGTTTTTCGAATAGGTAATACTAACACTACACTTACCTTTCGGTTGAATGATGCCGTGTTGTTCAAATTCCTTATGTACTATCAAGTCATCTCCGTCAACCTCGATTGGTGCGTTGAGGTATTTCGTAGATAAAAGGTTTGCAATTTGCGTATTAAATAATCGCTGAAAGAACACAGCACCAAGAGGGTCAAGATTAGGCAGCTCCCAGCAAAAATTAATAGCGTCATCTGAATATATAAAATCATTATTAAGTAGGTCTTCATTGTCAATCATTCCTTCTGTTTCAACTTTCATTGGCGCGCGGAACGCAACAATGTTACCAATTGGAAGAGTTTTTTTGCGAAAGTATTTATAAGCAAACCGTCCGTGAATAAGATTACCATCATAGATATCGATATCTCTCAAAATCATAATAAATAGTATAGAGTAACTAGAGAGGAAATCAACATGAATATTATTAACGAACTGTTCGAAAGAGTATTTGTAATTACATGCGAGAAAAGTTTATACCGATTACAAGATTTGTTGCCGACATTAAACAATAATAATATAGTGTATGAAGTAATTGTTGCTCCTAGAGAAAGACATTTTACGGCTTGTCATACGAATTTTATGATGGATCAAGACGTACAAAACCCTCTGCTTGCTAGTAGAGGGAATAGTAGTTTAATCTCCGCAAATGAATCAGTTTTTCTAAAATGTAAATATAAAAACATAAAACGGTTCTGCATCATAGAAGATGATATATTATTCAGACCCGGTTATACAGATTTTTTACAAAAAATACAAAATCAAATACCAGAAGATTGGAATGTACTTAATTTAGGGTGGCACTGTAACACGAAAGATAGTAATCCAGATTGCTTAATTAAAAAAATAACTCCGGAGGATATAAATGTAGGTACCCACTTCATGGGGTATAATAATATTACAGAATTTATGTTAGAAAAGTTTAATTGTTGTGATCGAGCGATTGATTTATTTTATAGGCGAATGGTTTATAGTAAATGCAATTCGTATTTTTCTAATGAAAGAATATTTGTACAAAAATCATTTAGAACATATGAAAAGGATAGAACATGTAATTACAAAGTGTACCCTAGTGTTATAGATGTGTAGAAGTTTGGTTTTCATAATGTAATATTTTAGTATTTACCTTATAACCTTTATCGTGATGTATATTATAACAATATCCTTGATCTAATTGTTTTATCTTATTTTGTAATAAAAATTTATTAAAATGAGACTCATCATGCCATCTAGCAATAATATTTTTTTCTAAATCTATTCTTATATTTTTTTCTAGCGCGTTTACCATCTTTAGAAAAGTTTTAGAGTCGCTACCAAAAAAACAGGCTTGACAATATTTACCCTTTAAGTCTAGTGCGCTACTAACATACGCGGTTGATTGTTTGTTATCAAACTCATACGGACCAGTTTCATCTGCAGAGTAGTGATAGTGGGAGGTCGCTACTATTTCGTTATTCGGTGGTAAAATATCTTCCCTAAGACAACTAACAACCTCCATGTCACTATCTATATAAAAAACATAATCATATAAATTAATTATATCAGCGATAGTTTTAAAATAGTTAAATCTTAATAGCGTAATTAATGGCCATGGTAAGTGGGCAATGGGTTTGATAATATCAGCGGCTGTATTTGGCTTATCAGAAAATAAAAGTATATCCTTAGTTAATTGAGGGAATGCATATTGTTTTATACTTTTAATTAATGAGGAGATGTATTTGTTATGATTGTTGGTAGCTATTACTAAAAATAAAACTTTCATTTAAATTTTTGTTTCATATAATCCCACACGTCGCCTCTTGCTGCCTCTTCGATCAACCATTGGCTATAACACAGATTATTCAACCAGTTACTCCTATCTGGTAATTTAATAGTATTAATATTGTTTACATTATGCTCTGCAATAAAAGAAGCCATACTACCATTATCAAGAGTAATAGCGGGTACACCTGCTATTAATGAGTCTACACTACTATTACTACTTATCGATACTGTTGCTTTACATAGGGGGAATATATATTTTAAGGGGGTATGTTTATCGATATAGCTCACCTTTTCGGTTATATTATATATACCCGGGTTCCACTCTTTAGGGTGGTGTTTAACAAAAACAGGAGCCGTTGTTTTCTTTTGAATATCTCGAATTAGTTTATCATAATTAATATTTTCTCTTCCGTACTTTTCAAGAGATTGATCGTGGTAGACCTGAGTTAGTATAAGTATTATTTCTCCGTTTGTATTTTCAGTCTTAAGAATATTATTAAAATATTTTTCTCTTCTATCACTAGGGCACTGGCTATTAATTACTTCAGCGTAACCGTTTAGACCATTCCAACCATAAGAAATCCATTTCCATTCATCTACATTATCTCTTATATAAGCCAACTCTAGTACAACAACATCGTCGCATAATCTTTTAAATGCATCTAATTGTCTAGCAGCAAAACCTACACACACGTCTCGTTTGGGTAAATTGACAACTGGTTCTAAATCTCTATGATCATAATATATAATATCAGTATGGCCATGTCTTTTTACCCCTTCCATAAACGCATAGACAAGCTTATCATTACTAGAACCTAAAATACCTGTAAACTTCATAATTTAACTATTTCCACTTTGTATAATTATTTATCTCGGTTTTATATATTTCATAATACCATCCTGTAAAGTGATATAGATAACCATCCATGTTTTTACTATTGATATCAGGGTCTATATAGTTCCATTTTTTATCTATAAATGTTAATTTTTTATCTAAAAAATGCATAAAAGCTAAATTAAGTAATGCTTGTTCTACTTGATGTATACTTTTATAATTCTCAGTTATATTATTCAATGCAGAAATAATCTTTTGAAAAATATACATATGATTAGTAGGAGAAAACAAAAACATACCAGCATTAAAAAAATTATCTTTATAATATTGTTTATCAAATGTTATACCTAAAGCATTTTTACATATATTAAACCATGGCAAACATAGCTGGTCGTTTTTAAAATTTTCTTTTTCTATATCTGTTAAGAACGGTTGCTGCATATCCTTAACAACGTATATATTTTGGTCGATATTGAAACTATTAAATGGATTAGGGGTTGTACTATTTATAATAATATCTGTATCAATATATAAACACTGTTTATATTTAGAAATTAAACTAGGTAAAAATAACTTAGTAAACATATTATGAAAACCGGTAGGCTGAAGCGGTTTATTAAAAATTAAATACTCAACCCCCCACCTATCACATGCTGCTTTAACACTGTCATGAGCGTTTTGACTATGAGTATAACCTTCACTAGGTATAAAAAAAGATATAACAATATTATTCATTCCAATTAAAGCTCGGCAAACTTGTTTTTAAAATTTTAGGGTCTCCTCCAGTGAAATGATATATAGAACTATCTATAGGTTTGGTAAGATCTGGATTAATAACATTCCACTTTCTGTTTATATATCTAATTAACACTTCTTTTTGTATGATATAATTTAAAAGGGCTTGTTCTTTATGAGAAGATCCACCGATACTATATTTTTCGATAAGGGAGGAATATTTATTGAGCACCAGTCTTATCTTTTTATCAAATAAAATAAAACCACTATTAAAAAAATTCAAGACAAAATTACATGGTAAAATTAAACCATCATTAATAAACTCTTTTTCATATCTTGTTAAATAATCTTTTATATATGGATATAATTTAGCTGGTTCATCATATAACTCGTAATGACTATCTCTTACAACAACAAACGGTTGTTTAAATTTGAAAGGGTTGTCGCATTTGGAACTAATTAACATGTCTGAATCAATAAGTAAAACACGATCATAATTAGGGTTTTGTAAAATATTAAATTTATTCCAGCTAGGGTATGAATTAGGGAATTTATTTTCGTTAATAATTACATATTCACAACCCCACCTGTTAGATGCATGGCTGTGACTGGCTTTTGCATTCTCGCACAACACATTATTAATGTTTAGGGTGATTAGAGCAGTCTTCATTGATCTCGTTTAAATTAGGTTTAATAATAGAAATTATTTTTGTATTTGGTAATAACTCTCCCATAGCTTCTGGTCGTGCATATATTTTAGGTATGGTTTTAAAAGGTATATCTTGAATGTATTTGTTAAGATGAGATTCATCATGCCAAACAGCAACAATATCGTTAGTTAGATCTATATCTATATTTTTCTCAATTATTTGTGACATGTTAAAAAAATTATTATATAAACCCCCATACAAGCATGCTTGATGATAAGGTACCTTATATATATCTTTTACAAATGCTTTAGATTTTGGATTTAGCTCGTACGGATATAATTTTATTTCTTTTTCTTCGTACAACCAACCACAATGCTCAACACAACACACCGGGATATTTTTAGTAGGTAGTATATCTTCATGTCTTTCTACATAATCAATACACTTTAAATCCGCATCTACCCAAAAAACAATATCACAATCAAAATACTTTTTAGTTAGATTGATAGCTTTATTCTTATAAAGAGTAGAATATGGCCATTCATAAAAAGGAAAGTATATATTATTAGTAATAGATGGGTGAGAAAACGATTTATCGTCTGTGAGTACAATAAATTGTTTTTCGTACTCAGGGAGGAAATAGTTACTAAAGGATGTAAGCATTTTTGTTAAAAAATTAACATATTTACCTGTACCCATTGTAACAATACCTATTTTATTCATATGTTGTGTAATTATTTAAAAGATAAAACTAAAAAGTACACATTATTAACGTCCTCAAAAACAATTAATAGATACAATTGGTCTTTTTGGGAAGATAGAGCTCTAGTACGGGTTGAATCATCTTCATTATACAGTTCAATTGTAGAGTATAAGTTTGATATTAAGGAGTTAAAGCTTTTAGAACCTAAAATACTATTAAAAGACAATACATTTAGTTATGAGGACCCTCGCCTAATTTCTTATAACGACTTCACGTATGTAAAACATCATGTAAAAAATAATAAACTCCTTTTCATGAAAAACAACGAACAACAAACTAAAGAACCTACATGGGAGAAAAATTGGCAATTTGTTGACGATGAGACATACATATATAAAATAAAACCGCTTATAATAAAAAGCGCAACCGGGAGAACAAGAACTCGATATGAAATGCCTAACTGGTTAAAGTCTACAATTACTGCAAAAGAATATCAGGCCGCCTTTTTGTACAGGCTAAGTAGTAACGTATTTTCTATAGATGATAGAAACTTTATATTTTTTCATACATGTATCGGAGAAATTGCGAATTACGATTATTATCAAGGGGTAGTAGAGCTTGATAGTGAGTATTTACCAATAAGCTATTCAACAGTACCATTTTTTAGACCTCCTCCTCTTAACAACCCTTACAAGTTCAATAAAAACAAAAACAAATGCGTTTACATTATGTCAACAAGAGTTGTAAACAAGAAGGTTTATATATCTGCAGGAGAGAATGATTGCGAGTGTGTACTATATACTTTATCTCAACAGGATTTTGTTGAGTGGTACGATACCTTTAAAGATTTTGTTGAAGATGCTTCTGAGAACAATACATTTAAGCAAAATTTGTATACTCTTTCACATATTAATTAGTTCGCAGAGCAATCTCTTTGAGTTTTGTTGATTTAAATGTTTAAACAGGGTTTTTACTTTATCAGGGTTGTGTTTTTCTAAATGTTGCTGATAATTATTAATATTTTCGTTTAAGCAGTCTTGATCTACTACCCAACCGAACTGATGGGTACTATTCTTTCTAGGTTTATTTAAAAACAAGGAATCAGACTCAGGGTTTAGTTGCTGAAAGGTACAATTTAAAAATATAACTAACTCTGGATCTAAAAATTCAAGAAACATAGGTATTTTAGTTACATACACTAATGCGCCTGTAGATAAAGCTTCATACACATAATGTCCCCATCCTTCGTATACACTTGGACATACATGTATTGTATTTTCATTTAAAATGATATCCAGTTTACTAGAATCCACAAAATCAGAAATAAAATTTATATTCTCTTCTTTAGGTAGATTGTCGTAATTTTTATTACTATGGATAAACGTTAACGGTAGGGTATTTTTATTAAACGTTTTTAAGACCGCTTCTGTACCCTTTTGCCAGCTCTTACCACCTAGATGCAAAAACGTATCCTTTCTCTGAACGTGAGGTATGTTCTTATTATACGAAATAAACCCAGTATTAACTACATTTTTATTATAAGGAGATAACAGTTCCCGAGCAAATGTTGATTTACAGATAATTTTATCAAGCTTGGGTAAATGCGGTAATGTATTTACATCTAACCATTCCTCATTCTGTCTCTTATACACATCTGACGCTGCCGACGATATGCAGTGTGTAGAT
>OJGS01000109.1_pt1 | contig 34427 bp, 51 predicted proteins | sample 1594531 | NCBI WGS metagenome assembly OJGS01 (sample SAMN05416816, study PRJEB24817) | seawater metagenome | isolation source: Sea water | place: Canada:Atlantic | collected 2013-07 | reverse complement strand
TGTCAGTAATGCAAAAATAAACCCTGCTCAATATTTCCCTGACGCAAGCTGGATCAAGGAACTTTCGACAAAAGAATCTGGTCCTTATTGGGAAGTCGAGGTCAAGTATGGCAACATTGAATTGCTATCCACATGGACCCTTGATTCCAACATGATTGAGCCTCGTATCTCAACCCATCCCAATGCGATCCTGTTGGATAAAGCAAGGCCCGGTTGGACTAATATGATCGAGCATTTTGTTGATTTTCATCGAAACAATTTGAATGATCGAGTCTTCAACTTTGATCAGGTCAAGATGATTGAGGCAACTGAAGTTAACGAAGCCGCAGATCCACCTCAAGTGCAGGGCAGTATGGAAGAAATGAATCAGGGCAATCTTGGATTAATTAGGTGGCATTTGCCGCTTGAGTCTGGTGCTTGGATTTATCCCACAACTGGTTTGAGTTTATTTGAACTTAATCAGCTTGCGGCAAAATATGCTCAAGCATTTCTTTTGGGTCAGGAAGCTTTCCAAGAACCTCAATGGGTAATTCGTAACGAGGTCACTGTCACTGCTGCTTTTAATTTCAGTCTCTGGCCTGCAATGTTTCAAAACGTAAACCGCATGGTAACCCCATCGCAAATGGCGTATGAACCATTGCTTTACAATGAGTCAATTCCAGCAGGCATTGTTGTCTCAGGAGTTCCGTATTGGCACAAGCAGCCAATCCAAAAAACGCAAACAACTTTGAATCAGTTTATTATAAATCGAGAATATTATGGTCGCTACTGGTTCAACGAATTCACTTACGACCTTGCAACTTATTAAAAAATAAAATCATGCCAACAACAATAACAGTTAAAGACCCCAAAGCATCAAGCAACGCAGGAATTGATCTTAGTGATAGCGCAAATTACACAACAGTGGTTTCTGGAACTGGTGTAGATTTTGCATGGGAAGGGACTGCTTGTGTTTTGCTAAAAAACAGTGAATCAAGTGCCTCAAGAAATTTTACTTTTACGGTTCCAGTACCAAGTGGATCGGGACTTACTGCAATAGGTTCTACACCTACAAACAAAGTTTATTCAGTCACGGCAGGAAAGATTCACTACGTTGAAAATGCGGACGCTTTTCGTGATCCCACAACAGGAAAAGTGACTTTAGATGTTAGTGGTGCAAACTGCTCAGTAATGGCAATCGCTCAATAATATGCCAGCAATAATTCAAAAACCCGAAGGATCTGGAAAGATTAGCAGCAACATCCGAATGCTGATTGAAAGAACTGCCCGTCAAGATCAGATGATCAGTAACGGGGTGATGACTTCCAGAACAACCAGAGGAACCACAAGATCCACTCAGTTACGAAGACCGCAACCGATCAGTAAATCTGCTCCAGTTGTGACTGACCTTGTTGCACGTTGGTCTTAATTCTGATATGACTCTCTGTAATGGCTTTTACATACAAGAGAGTTCCCACGGTCAAAGCAGGTGAACCGATCAGCAGCGCACAATACAATGCGTTGGCTGAAAGTATAAATGATCGCCTGAAGAACGGAGTCGCTGACCCTAGTTGGAGACTTTTTTGGTATGCAGATAGTCTTTTTCAATTCATCCGTTTAGGCAGTGGATTGCAGCAGCCAGCAAGGGACGAATGGTGGTCCCACTGGAGCCACATGAACCCTAACAACGCTCAGAATTGGCCTCAGACTGACGTTGGGACAAACGGGGGGATCAATGCCTCAAACCCCATTGCAGCGTTTGTGTTCGGCAATGAGGGTCTTGATATTTACAATGAGACTGATCGGATGAATTATGATCCGATTGAGCAAACAGGAATTAAGTTACAAGCTAGTGGCGCACCAGTTTCTGATCTGGATCATTGGGAAATTGCCAAAGTCCAAAGGGGAGTTACCCCATCCTCAAGAGATGATTTAACATACGCTAATGCTCTTGCAAGTGCTGATCAGTATTACCGAATCAATTACAGCAAGATGTTTTCGTATCTTAAAGGATACGGAGGTTTTCAAGCAGGGCCAGATGTTGTGGGATTGTGCAATGATCCAGATAATGCAGAGTATTTGGTTAAGTTCAGAAACATAAGTTCAGGGGATAATTGCGTTTATAATACTTGCCAAGATAAAAGCGGATCAGGAACTTCAAATTGCCCAAACTACAGCAAGCCCATTGAGGGTTGGTTTGCGGGGGTTTATGGTTACGTGCTTTATCATCACGATGACACAACAACCGTTCTGCCATACAACGATTACGTCGAGGGACCATACACCACAAATGCATTTTTAAATCATGAGCGTGGAGGGCAACTTGATTTTGCCGTTGATGCTTATGCTTCAGAATTCAGAGGTGCTGACAATGGAAGTGTAAGTCAAAGAAAAGAACCTTCTTGGAATCCTCAGAAAGATGCTTTTCGTTTTGAAAACTTTTTTACTCAGCAATATTATCTCTCACCTGCTTACGGATCAGGCCCGTATGGGTTAACCTCAGAATATCCACAATTCGATTTTCCATCAGGAACGGGAAGTGGCGTCAATGGAGTTGTAAATGGTGGAACCAGTCACACGATCCGCACGGGGTTTTGTTTTGCTGGAATGATTGCAACCACAAATGTGGGAACAGTCATCACAAGTCCGAAGACATTCGGGATCTATGTTAATGGCAACCTTGTTTACACGTTAAAAATGGACGCTGGAACGGAACCCAGCAAAAGTTATTATTTCCCTGCCGTATTCCCCGAAGGATCAGTCATCCAAATAAAGTGCAATGAATCATATGGTGCTTCGGAAGATGCCTATGTTGAAATTGCTGAGATCATGGCAATGACTCCACGCATTCAGGACGCTTACACGGTTTTGAGAATGGCATCTAGTCGTAATCAAACCATGGATGGATGGGGTCATGAGGAAGCTGATGCAAAGGGTCTTTGGGAGGATTACCAGCGTCACGGCATGGCAGTTAATTATTTAAGAACTGGAATCAAGGATCAGGATCAGCAGGGTATATGGAAGAATCCAGTTTATGAAGAAGTTCGCAGAATTGTTCATGATCGCCTTAGACTTGCAAAAAGGGATTTGCTGCAAGGATATGAAGTCAATTCGGAAGGCAATTCAGTTTTCTATTTTAAAAGATTTCAAACTTTTCTAGGTGGATCTGCTGATACTGACATCGATGTTTTTGAGGGCATTGCTCCAAGTCCAACAGCAATCACAAGTGGTTTTGTAAAGGCAGGGGTAAAATACAAAGTTACTGGATCAGGTGCGTCCATTGATTATAACGGAATAACTTTTTCAGAGGATGATATTTTTACAGGAGTATATCCACATAATAATTGGACAGTGCTTACTGGCACTCCTGTTGTTTTTGAGCATGAAATTATAATTCAGGAAGCACCCAAGCAAGGTGAAACAAATCAATGGCAAGTATTCCTTCAGACGCTGCCCTACAAGGACAGTGATTCCAGCATTTACAAGCCAAGTGTCTTTGCGGATCGTGATGGCATGTTTGTGGATCGCTGCACATTGCTAAGTGATAGCTGGGGGCAATTAAGCGATCAAGGGCAAGAGATCCGCAACCACGTTTACGCAAGGCAAACCAAACCAATTAATCGTCAAGAAAACCCAAGTGGATACCGTTACGTATTAGGGACAAATCAACCTTCCTACAGCTCATTTTCTGGAAGTATTCCAGCAGGTGTTTCATTGCCAGCAAGGGATAATACTGTTGATTGCCAAGACTATCCTGATCCTACTGAATGCAAAGGAACTGTTAGTCATTACAAATCTTGCCAAATTTACGTTCCTGATTATGAGCTAAAGAGCGTCACGTACGACCCTGCGACAAGCTTGGTTGCGGTTGAGCTAAAAGGAAGATTACGAAGGAATGACAATGTATCATCTCAAGCCGTGCAGAATAATGTGGCAAGCTGGAATTCTTACATGCTTGTGGATGATAATGATGCTGGAACTCCATCAGGACCAGCAGCAGCCAGATCGGATGAAAACGCAATTGTTGAGTATCTTTGCTATAAGAATGGTGCAGCAGATTATGGTCAATGTGTAATCCGAATTGGTGACCAGTCAGGTGATGCCAGCACAACAAGCGACTGGCAATCTAACATATACAATGGGGCATGTTTCCCTCGTTTTCATTTTACGAAGCAGATGCCCAAAGTCTATGCAGATGGCAATGTAAATCTTGATCAGCACGATACACGTATGACCATAGATAACATGCTCTGGTCAGGGTTCATTGTTAGGGCGATTTGTGAAGGATACGTTGATCAGAATAGTGATGCAGACTTAAGTCAATTTACTGACCCTGAATGTCCAAGTCTTCCTTATTGTGGTCAGGAAAGAATGTATGATTACAAGTATTCAAGCTTAATGCTGCAAGCGATGGATAACCGTTGGTTTACCATGCATCCTGAAGTTGCTGATGGTTACAATTGGGAAGGATTTGGGCCTTTCGCACAAATGGAATGTTATGCAGACCATTTTAATCAAGTAGCAAAATCATTAAATCTTTTGACAAGGGCAAGAGTTGATTTGCCGATCTTAGGGATTAAGCATCGAAACAAATCGTATTCAGCTTTCCATCCAACTCCAGACGCTCCTTCGTGCCTTTACCTTCAGGGTGCAACCTTGCCAGATAATTTAACGTGGACGAATACCAATACAACCGCATGGAATTATGATGTGCCTTCTGGTACGTGTAGTTTTGCAGTAATCCTTTCGAGCAATAAAACTGCTTCACTCGATACAAATTTATCAGGGGATTGCGGAATTAGCGTTGTAAGGACCGATGTTGAATTTGAGATTGCGTTTGGTGAAACAACGGTTGAGAACATGGCAAAGTTTTCGCTGCCAGATGATCTTCAAGACATGATAACATTAGCTAATAAAAGCTATGGTTACATGGGGGCAGTTGATGTTGAGTTTCAAAAGGGTGTAGCGACTGCTGTGAGCAGTGAGCTACCATGTAGTGCGCTAATACCTTCAAGTGGAACTCAATGGTATGAGTTCCAGCAGCAGCAAAACATAACCGTGAACTGCGAAACAGTGGTAGGAGGGACGCTTGAAGCACCCAAACCTCAAACGGGTGACTTGCTGAGAAATGGTTCTGGTGGATGCTCAGTAAATTCTTCAGCTCAAAGAAGAATTGTTTTTGATACAATGAGAGCAGTAATCAATGTGCCTTTAGTATGAGCCTTGCATCACCATCATATATTACGTTAACCCAATCAGGACCATCTGTTGGTTTGGTTTGGGGTGCAGTAACAGGGGCAACATTTTACCAGATCACTCGATATGAAGATCATGCAACATTTACTGATCGCATTGAAATAGGAAGAAGCACAACCACAAATTTTACGGATGAAACCGTTCCTGTTGTTGTTTATGACACAACTGATGCAGATGAGCCATACATCGCAGCAGGATGGATTTATACTGTCAGTGCAGGGGATTCAGGGGGCATTTATTCTGGCACGACTCGCAGACTTTTAATGGTTCAACCTACTGTTGCGGACGTTCAAAGTTTCTCAATTACAAAACCTGTTTTGGCTGATGGCACAAGTTACGCTTACGATCAAATCTCATACGGATCAACAGATTCAAATTCACAACTGGTCAGGGACTCAGTTTGGATCGCTTACTTAAGGACAATACAAACATGATTCGAAGAACAAAAGTGCTGACGTTTGGACCTGCTGAGAAAAAAATGCCAAGTGCTAAAACCATGGCAAAAAATGTTATTAAGGATGGAGGTTCAATTTTGAAAAGCGGATTTAAATTAGTTGATTCTAAAACTTTTGATCAAAGAATTAAAACTTGCACTGATTGTGAGCATGTCAGGGTCAGGGGTGAAGAAATACGTTGCAGCATTTGCGGTTGCTACATGAAGCGAAAAGCAAGATTTGAGGTTGCTAAATGTCCTGAAAAGAAATGGTGAACCATGTTACTTTTTTAATTCCTACGATCAACAGATTTGATTTGCTGGAAAATCTTTTGAATCAAGTTAAGTCACAAACTAGAAAACCAGATCAGCTTGTGATAGTGGATAACAGCAATGGAAAATTCTCATTGCCTGATTCATTTCCAATCAAAACTCAAATAGTTAAAGCAGACAATATTGGTTATTCAGGAGCAGTGAACGTGGGATACAAACAAGCAAAGGATTTTTTAATTGTTTGTGGGGATGATGATGGCATCAGTAATGATGCTGTTGAGTTGTTTGTTAAATATGCTAATTCAAATTTGGATTCTATTTTCTTTAACCCAGCAACCTTGGGACCAAAAGGTTTTGGAATGTTTGGGGTTTACGCAAAAAAAGCTATTGAACTAATCGGGTATTGGGACGAGGCTTTTTATCCTGCTTATTATGAGGATGTAGATTATGCACGAAGAATGCACATTGCTGGTATAAAGATGTGTCACATCTATGAGATTGTTTTTCATCTGGGTGGGATTGGGTTTAGTCGCAGTTCTGCGATGAAAAAAGCTTCCAATCAGTTGGCAGCAGACATGCAGTCAGGTATTATTTCAAACCGAAATAGATACCGAAGAAAATGGGGAGGCGAACCAGATCAAGAAAGATACACTGTCCCGTTTAATTGCAGTTTTTAAATCAGGTTGGTTTTCTTCATCGATGTTAAAATCAGTTTTGCAGAAGCATCCCAAGTCATATGCTTGACTGATTCATAAGCAGTCTTGCCGATCTTTCTGCATTGGTTCCTGTTTTTAAATGCCCATCGCATTGCTTCAATTGCATCACTTCGGTCAGGCATTGCCCAATGACCTAACCCTTTATACTGATCAGAAGACTGAACCAACCTGTAACCGATTGGAATGTGATTGCCAAATTTTAAGTAATCATTGCGTGCTGAATAATTGGTGCAGATTACAGCATTCCCCGTTGCCATCGCATTTTGTGTCCACATGCCCCAACCTTCAGAGGTGCTGCCATCCACATAGCAATGCAAGGATCTCAGCCAGTCACGGCAAGCAGTTTCGGAAATGTCTTTTTCAATCACCTCAATTCTCTTGTCATTAGCAGCAAGATCGTTTTCATCCCATGCATTAATTTTAATTTTTAAACGCACATCTTTGTTTTTTGGGAATGCAGATTGAAACCAGTCAATGATTCGCTCGATTCCTTTTCTTGCCCGACCATGCCCAACGTGACCAGCAGCACCAAAAACAAACGGACCTGATGATTTTGATTGGTGAAATGAATAAACTTTTTGATCGTAGCCCATTAAGGTATGAGCGACAGGGATCGAAAGCTGATCTGAAAAATGGGCTTTGTTATAAGTCGATGGAGTCAGGCACAAATCAAAAGAATTAATTCTTTGAATCCATTCAGGCCGAAGCTTTGAGCTTTCAAACATCGTAAAGATTGCATTCTTTTGCCCAATTGGTGGACGCATCAATGAGAAGGTTGGCTGAATCGAAAGGGAAGAAATGATTGTGGGCTTGCCTTTGATGATCTGCTTACCATAACCAAGCTCGTCAAGATAACCGTGATAATGCAAGGGGGAATGAATCTTGATCGGTATCAATTCGTTTAGAACTCTTGTAAAGTTTCGTGACAGATCACCATACCCGTTGCACTGGTTGAAATCTGAGTCGATCACAAACTCATTCACCAATCCTTTTGATTTATCCTTAAACATTCCCCTCACCCAAGCATGGTAACAGGTCAGTCAAACACACGTTAAAAGGTATTTAAAAAAAGATTAAAAAAAGTATTTACAAACATGATTAAGTAATCTAAATTGATTTCAAGTAAGAGGGAACAACAGAAACAACAAACAGAAAAACAAAATTATGAATCAAAAAACATTAGAGCTTATAGCTAACGAGGTGGAAGCAAAAAGATATGTTGAAGGTGTGATCGAAAGCCTTTTCGTAGATGAAAAAATATTAGAGGCATGGGACGCCACCTTCACTGGAATTAGTGAGTTTTTCGATATTCATGCGAATTGCCTTCTAAAACTGAAGTATGACAGCGAGCTATACTGGTATGCTTTATATGCTTTCATTAACGAGTTTGCTAAAGTTGCAAAACTCAGAGGCAAGTCATTAAAAGAATTTGGGTGAGGTGTGAAAAATAAATCGGGGGCTTCGGCCCCCATCACTAACAAAACAAAACAGAAATAAATATTATGCACAAAATCGAAAATACAGACAAACAGCAGGGACGTAAAATGGCATGGCACGGACTCACCGAAGTCAAAGAGAACTTGGGATTCGATGATAACTTCCTGAGAGAATGGGAAATTACAGAGCGACCACTTTACGATGAAAGCAGCAATCCAGTTGGTTACTCAATTCTTGGATGCACTGACGATTCACAAATCAGAATCGGCAAGCCATACAATCCTGAGACTTATAAGCCGATTAATAACGAGCAGTTCCTTGATCTAGTTTATGACTGCATCAGTGGCACGGATCACCAGATTGAATCCATTGGATCAGTCAGGGGGAGAGGCAGAGTATTTTGCTCGATCAAGCTCAATGGGCTTGATGACTACAATGCAGGGGGCAGAGAGTTTAAACCGTTTCTGAACTTTGGGAATGGTCATGACAAAAGTTCGGTGCTGTGGGTGAACACATCAAACGTCTGCACAGTGTGTGACAATACCTTCCGGTTCAATCTTCAGGAAAAATCAAAGGAAAGTTACAAGCTCAGGCACACCAAAAATGCGATTCACAAGTTCCCCGAAATCGCAAGACTGATTGATCAAGCCATTGGAGTTCAAGCTGAATTTCAAGTTGCTTTTAATAAGTTGTCCTTGATCGATGTGAAGCCTGAAATTGCAAAGAAATGGATCACAGGATTTGAAGCTGAAACAGTCACAGAAATTTCCACCCAGAAGAAAAATCGAATTGATCGCATTGATGATCTTTTTGTGAACGGAAAAGGAAACAACGGAATGGATCGGTCTGATCTACTCAGTGCAGTCACAGATTATTACACTCATGAATTTGTCAAAGGCAGAGGGATTGGCAATCGCATTTATCAGAGTGAAATGGGAAGGGGAGCGGATCGGAAGTCAGATGCATTAACTAACTTGCTTGATCAAAGCAAATTTGAAGAGACAGTTGCATTTGGCAAGATGGTGATGAACTAAGCCGAAACGGGGGAAACCCCGTCTGCTGGAGATGACCACCCAGCACTGATGAGGCAGGTCATAAACAAAAAAACAGAAAGCAAAATTATGAGTGCAAGAAAAATCAAATATGATGACATTCAAATCGATCAGGACATTTCCACGATGATGCTAATTGATCGCATCAATGACATGTTTGAGACATGGAAGGATGAATGGTACTCATGGCGAGATGAAGGCAGGATGCCCACTGATAAGAATCTGGAAAGGCAAATGGAACGAGTGAAGGAGGAAATTGCGGACTCAATAATAAACTAAATGAAGGTATTTAAAAAAAGATTAAAAAAGGTATTGACCTAGTGCCAGTTTATGTTAAATTGTTATCAGGTAAGAGGGAAACAGATAAACAATAAAACAAAAAATAAACGAAAGAAGGAAAATTATGGAATACACACACAATAAGAAAAAAGTTTTCATCGGTATATCACTTTACGAATTTGGTAAGGAAATGTGCCGTGGTCTTGGCGACAATTCGGACTGGTTGGTTATATCTCGCAAGGAAGGTAAAAGCTCGACTGTAGTTACGAGCGGACAAGGGATGGATAACGTAAAGCGATACGTAGTTTCCTAAAAACCCAATCGGGGGCTTCGGCCCCCACTTAAAAACAAATAGCATTATGAATTACTACGCAAAAGAATGGCACATGGGGTTTTCCTTTACCGAGAAAAGAATTAACTACGGTGATTACACCAAAACAATGTTGCGTCCAATCGTGAAACTTCACAGGTTTGCCACACGCAAAGAGCGAGCTGACTTTGTAGCAGAGTATCAGCCAAGTGACTATAGACCTTCAGCCTATGTTGAAGCAGTCAAAGCATCAGATTCAGAAGTGCGACGAGAGCTTGAATCTGATTGCCCTTACTTCACAAACGAAAACGAATAAACAGAAAAGAATATTATGGGATATTTTAGCTGGAAAGCAAGTGACACAAAAGTTTCTATCGGAAATCGTGACAGCATAAGTGGGGCAAGTCCTTGCTATTTGCTTACGCCAAGTGGTGAAAAACACTTCGAAGATGATTATGAAGGATATGGAGTATTCGGTGGCGTTGATGCTTATGCATTGCTGGCAAAAATGAATGTGCCTGAAGAGTGCAATGGGGATGTTGATCATGATAGACAGATTGGAATCAATCTTGCCTTTGGGGATAAAAAGTTATTATTCCCAATCAAAATTGTTGAAGATCCTAAGCACACGTATTCAACAGTTGGTGCTTCAGGAATTTGCCCCGACCAAGGTTTTTTCTACGAAGAGGATGATGATGAATGGTGAACTTACAATAACAGAAATTGTCACGATTCAGCAGTTTCTTGAAGATTACAGTGTGAAGCTGAAGCACGACAAAGAAATGATCTCAGGAGAACAATGGGAAAAGTACTGTTCGAAAAGAATCGAACAGGTTGAAAAATTAATAAATAAATTAGAACTATGACAAAATATTTAATATTACTTCTATCAATGACTCAGCTTCAAGCAGGGGTGGTCGCTTTGACCATCCTTGCGGAAGCAAGGGGTGAAGGTAAAGACGGCATGGCAGCAGTTGCTTGTGTCATCAGTCAGAGAGCAATTAATCGAGGAATTACACCTGAGCAGGTTTGCCTTCAGCGAAAACAATTTAGTTGCTGGAATGGCAAGTCAGAATCGGATCTCAAATCACTTTACAAATCACCCATGGCAAAATGGGCTTTGTATCTGGAAGAAAACATCGAAGCGATGAACAGGGAAAAAGTGGGATATGCGGACCACTATTATTCAACAATAATCAGTCCACCGTATTGGGCTAAAAACAAGAAACCAGTTGCACATATTGGACAGCACAAATTCTACAAACTAAAATGAAGCGAGAAAATATAATGATTAAAGTCGAAGCCTTAGACAAGGCACGTTGGAAAAAAGCAGCAGCAAAACACGGTCAAACTCTTTCGGGAGCGATTAGGGAAGCGATGCAGGATTATGAACTTGCAGGACCAAGACCAAAGAAAACCATATTGAAATAAGTATTGAACAAGATTAATTGATGTGATAAAAAAACGGTGGCCCAATTAAGGACCACCGAAAACAGATAACAAATATAACCTATGAATAAACAAAATAGCAACTTGCTAAACCTGAACGTATCAAATTCAGCAACAGGGTCAACCCCTAATGCAATGATTTCAACTGAGCAGTCACGCAAGTCAGCGGAAGTCCAAGCAGCGATGGCAGTGGCAAAGCGATTCCCGAGGGATCAGAATATTGCTTTTCGTAATATTATGGAAAGTTGCAAGCGCAAAACGCTGGCTGAAAAAGCTACATATGCATATCCAAGAGGTGGAGGAATGGTAATCGGTCCTTCCATTAGGCTTGCAGAGGTTCTGGCTCAGAATTGGGGCAACATGGATTTTGGATTGCTTGAGCTTGATCGATCAGGTGGTGAATCTTCTGTCATGGCGTATTGTTGGGATATGGAAACCAACGTGAAACGCACAACGGTTTTCCAAGTGCGACACATACGGGATACCAAGCAAGGGCCAAAGAAACTTACTGACGAGCGTGACATTTATGAGCTTGTGGCAAACATGGGAGCAAGACGCATGAGAGCTTGTATTCTTAATGTGATCCCTGCTGATATAGTTGAGGAAGCTTTACGGCAATGCACACTAACACTGAGCAAAGGACTTGAACCAATCGCAGATCGATGCAGGAAGATGGTCAATGCATTTACAAGTATCAGCGTTTCGGTTGAGATGCTTGAAGAATACCTTGGCTACAAATTGGATGTGATCGATGAAGATGGATTGAATCAGTTGAGATCCATTTTTACTTCCATCAAGGATGGAGAGAGCAACCGTGAAAATTATTTCACTATCCGATCACTTCCAGAAAAGAAGATCGAAGAAGATGATGACAATGTTGTTTTCGAAGATAGCAAAACAAAAACCAAAACCAGAAAGACAAAAGCATGAATTACAACGTATTTGATATTGAGACAGGTCCATTGCCAATTGAGCATCTTGAAGACATGATGCCTGAGTTTTCAGCACCATCAAACTGGAAGGATGAAGCAAAGATCGAGGCAAAGATCCAAGAGCAGCAAACAAAGTGGTTTGAAAAAGCAGCACTGGATGCAAGGACGGGACAGGTTCTTGCAATCGGAATCAAAAATGAAGACGGGTTAACGGTCATTCAGGATCAGCACAATCTTTCAGAAAAAGAATTGCTTCAATGGTTCTGGGATCAATCAACCAATGATCACACACGCAAATGGGTTGGATTTAACTCACATGGTTTTGATCTTCCATTCTTATTTCGAAGGTCACTTGTCCATGGTGTAACCATTGGAACTCCTATGCGAGAGAATCGTTATTGGCCCAATAAGTTCACGGATCTCATGGAGGTTTGGTGTTGCGGAAACAGAGAGCAACGAATCAGTCTTGATAAGCTTTGCACCATGCTCGGTATTGGTGGCAAATCAGGATCAGGAGCGCATTTTGCTACTTTGTTTATTAGTAACCCAAAAGCAGCAATTGATTACCTTAAACATGATTTGGATCTTACTGATGCAGTCTTGCAGAAAATGTTACCATGGATCGCAGGAGGTCACGATGAATGATATTTGTCAGGCTAAACATGGAGGCAATCAGCAATCAATCGAAGCATATGAATCAGCACTTCCATCCATGGCTCAAGCTCGACGATCAGTCCTTGAGGCAATCGGGCAAGCGATGGATGCAGGGATTACTGCCAAAGAATATGCTGAGAAATCAGGAAGACAGCTTAATACAGTTTCAGGAAGATTTTCTGAGCTTGCCAGAGATGGATGGATTGAAAGATCCAATGAAACAAGAAACAGATCAGCCGTTTGGAAGCTGACGAACTAAAAAGAAAGAAAAACTATGATAGCAAAAATCGAAACAGTAACGCCAAGTTTAGCCAAGAAGTTACTTGGGGCAAATAGTAGGAACAGAAAAATCAGAAAAGATCATTGGCAGAAAATAAGTCAGGAAATCAAAAACGGTTTGTGGAGGCACAACGGTGACAGCATTAAGATCGACCGAAATGGTAATATCTTAGATGGTCAGCATAGGCTGCTGGGGATTGCGGATTCAGGGATTGACTGTAAAGCGGTTATGGTTTCCGAGCTTGAGCCTGAGATGATTAATCACATTGATGTTGATCGATGCATTCGGAGAACCTCTGACATCCTGACAATCCACGGTTACAAAAATACGACTCAGCTTGCAGGAGCAGCAACAACTTTGCATGCTTACTATGATCGACCACTATCGAAAATAAATGTCCAATCACCTTACAAAGTGTTGGAATTTATTAAACAGAATTCGTTCATTATGACTTCGGCATCTTTTTGTGAAATAAAACAAAGTCCAAGAATGATGGGGGGGGCAACTCTTAGTGCGATTCATTTTATTGCTTCAAAAAATGGGTTACGAGCAGAGGTCGAGAGTTTCATAGAACAGTTTTCATCTGGAGTTGGGCTGGAAAAAGGAAGTGCAGTTCTTTCGCTTCGGAACAGGATTATCGATGAAAATCAGAAATTACATAGCAATGGAAGTTTTCTATCCAGATACACAAGGTTCGGTAGGCTAATTGATACATTTAACAGGACGATTCAAGGGAGAAAAAGAGCAAGTAACTATCTTTTTGAAGCTGGAAAAAAGTTGCCACGGGTTGCCGGTGATCATGATGATGAATCTTTATTCGATGAATTATGAGCAAGGAAAATGCATATGTAGTAATCGGTAATCTCCACGTTTCAATCGATGATGTTGAAGTTTTAAATATCAGCGAAGGATTATTTGGGGAGGATGTGGTGACCTTTATTTATGACGGTCAAAAACGTGAATCCAGTATTTACAAACGACCATGAGACGAGCAGCCAGAGTGGACGCTAATCACAAGCAAATAGTTCAGGGGTTGCGTTCCTCTGGTTGCACCGTTCAAGACCTTTCAGCAGTGGGTAGGGGTTGCCCTGATATTCTGGTAGGTCGAAATGGATTAAACATCCTGATCGAAATAAAAACCGAGAAAGGGAAATTAACAAAGAGACAGGCTCAATGGCATCAGGAGTGGAGAGGCAATGCTATTATTGCAACATCAACTCAAGAAGCAATTGAAGCAATTAATGAACTTTTAAAAACAAAAGAAATGCCCCCGATGCAATAGCAAACATCGAGGGCAAGGTGACTTTGATTGTAGCAACTAACCTATGGGGGTCAGAGTCTTTACGGTAGCACAATATCCCTTCAGGTCAAGATCACAAAAGGCAAGAAACTAACTTGAAAATAGCCTTTACTTAATATTACATTTTTGCATAATTACAGAACCTATGAAAACAAAGATAAAAAAGACGTTGGTGATCGACGGGGATCTCCATAAGGAATTACGGATTGCAGCAGCTTATCAGGGTTTGAAGATCCAAGAGATAGTTGAGGAACTGATTAAGGAATTTGTGAAGGGTATGAAGGAGGTGCAGTAATGGGTATTCCATACTCGCAATTCTTTTGGGCAGATTACCTGAAGGACACAAGGATTCTAAGCCTTGAGGCAAAGGGTGCATGGATGGACATACTTTGTCATCTCGCAAATGCTGATGAGGTTGGGGTATCAGGTCACAGGATCGATATTTGGGCAAGGGTCTTGGGATGCCCCAAACGGGTAGCAAAGAGAATCTTAACTGAACTTGAAGACGCGAAAGTTGGTGAAATTTGGACTGAAAATGAAAAAGTTTTCATCAAAAACAATCGACTTTGTGATGACTACTTGGAATATAAAGAACGCATTTTGAATTGCAGTAGAGGTGGCAAAAAGAGTGCGAAAAATAAGCGTAAGTATTTGGAACTGAACGAAAGCAAAGTAAGTCCAGTATCAAGTGAAGATGGAAGTGGAGAACCCAATCAGTTGAACGGAAATCCTAACTCGACTATCAAGGGCAGAGCAACTAAATCACTACCACTACCATTACCAATAACTACTCTCTCTAAAGAAGAGAGAGATGATCGCTCTGCTGAAATACCAACATGGGACGAAGTCTGGGATCTTGCTCAAATACGGGGGATACTCAGAGAGACAGCAGAGTCATTCTTTAACTGGCACAATGATAATAATTATTGGCTGAACAAATACGGTGCATTGATCAACTGGAAGTCAAAACTTCAAAACTGGAAAACAAGATCACAGAATATTAAAACTCAAGGAAATGCTCCCAAAAGGAAACGAGCATCAGCCGATGTGCTACTCAGGAGGATAAGCAAGGATTGATCAGCAAAATGCAGTTTTAAGCAGATTTTGATAAGCAAAGTGTCTTTTTAAGCATGATTTAATAAGCAAAGTGCATTTTTAAGCATAAAATAACGAACAAAACGCAAAAACATATGATTGATGACAAACTATGGGGAATTAAAAACTTCACTTCTAAGGCAAAAAAGAAAGTTGATTCTAAGGATTGGCCCAAAGAGGTGCGATCATGCCGAATATGTGGTCGAATGGCTGAAGCAGTGATTCATCCAGATGCATATGAAGAATGGCAGACGCACAAAGATGAAGATGATGCTGATAAATACCTTGGAGTGAAAGTCGTGAAAATGGCCCTTAAGGGTCTTTGCTGCGATAATTGTGGAACTACAAGGGAACTCTATTTGAACAGCAAGGAGGGCATGCAAGCGATCGCTGTCGAGCTTATGAGGGTGACTGAAGATGGGGTTTCAAACCTAACTGAAAAACAGGAAGTAGGATTGATGGCAAATCTTAGAAAAAACATGAAAAATTATTGTGATGCACTTCGAAGGATGAATGGATCTGCCAGCATTATTTTTGATGAGATGTTCGTCACCATGGTATGGGAAAGACCGCACGGGTGCTGGAGAACTTTAAGAGCAATGCAACTTTTTCTTTACCAAAACAAACCAGTCAGGGATCAATACGCTGATATGACCAATTGGCTCAAAAGGATGGGTGGTGCTGTATGAGGCCAATATACGAAAACAGAACAACAATGCAGCATGAGCAAGATTTTGCCAGATCCCTTGAAAAACTTTTATTGTGTAACCTTGTCAAATGCCCCAGAAACTTTCACATCGATTTTGCAGCAGTAAGAAATGCAAAAGTTGTTTCGTTCATTGAGTATCGGAAAAGAAGCAATTCAATGGAATATTACCCAACCTTTATGACTGCTGCGAACAAGAAAATATGCGCTCAAGCAATTAATCGATCAAGCAGCCTGCCAGTTTATATGTTCGTGCAGTGGACTGATCACCTTGGATATGTCGATCTTGTTAATTGCAAAGCCGATTGGAGTGTAGGAGGCAGAAAAGACAGAAATGATCCTGCTGACTTTGAACCCGTGATTCAAATTCCTTTAACTGAGTTTAAAAAAATATGATTATCGTCGAGCCTATCATTAACGCAACTGCTGATGCCTATGGGATCGGAGCAACTGAGATTATTGGCACAAGTCGAATCCATCCAATTTCTGAAGCAAGACAGGTTGCCATGTATTTAGTTTTGAAGCACACGCACACTGGAATGCATTACACTGCTGCACGGTTTGGCAAGACCAGTGGATCTGCTTATTATGCAGACAAGACAATTAGAAAACTTTTAACCATCGACAAAAAATTAAAACAGAGAATCAAAAAAATTGAATCAGTAGCAATTTCAAAATTTAAAAACGAATTATGAGTAACTTTGAACATTCAACATTGGTTAGTGATCTTAAAAAATCATCCAAAGAAATCATTAACGAATTAAAACCTGAACAAGCTGATGCCTTGCATATGGCTGTTGGTATTGCAGGAGAGGCAGGGGAGTTACTTGACGCAATCAAGAAATGGTCGATTTACCAAAAGCCTCTTGACCTTGAAAACGTGATCGAAGAACTTGGTGATCTTGAATTTTACATGGAAGGGTTAAGGCAATCGCTCAACCTTACAAGAGTCCAAACCTTAGTGGAAAACATTGCAAAACTACAAAAGAGATATTCAAAGGGGGAATATACAAATGATCAAGCCAACGAAAGGGCCGACAAAGAAATGCGGGTTGTGCAACAAGATTAAATCAGCTAAAGATTATCACAAGCGCAATGGGGTCAAGGACGGTCTGCAACCTTACTGCAAACAATGTCGTAAGGAAGATAATTATGGAAAACGATAAGGTTTTGAATCTTTGCAAAGTAGCAAGAAAAGTTCTTTGCTACGTCCCAAGATCCTATGAAAATGATGGTTTACACGGTGAGCTGACTCGGGCGGTTTATGAGGTGGAAAAACACTTTCAGCCCACGTGTGTGGAACCTGAAAACCAAAAATAAAATACCATCAATCTCTGAGATATGGGGGAGGGGGTGATGGTCCTCCCCACTCACTTTCTAAAAAGACAATTCAAACTGGAATCATTATTCTTGACAATAAGCTCGACAGGATCGCTCAAGGGTATTTAAAATTTTTGGCGAAACAGCTAACAAATCAAATTGTCTTATGAATTCAGATATTTCCAAAGAGCAAGCAGAGAGCATGGATCAAGCCCTTAAAAGATTTCAGATCCTTGCAAAAAATAAATACATGGCAGGTCAGAAAGAACATGGTGGTAATCTTTGGGAAAAGCCCAACCTGATCGACCACGCAGAAGAAGAAGTCCTTGATCTCTGGTATTATCTCCAAGGGATCAGGCAGAAGCTCAAAGACACTTGATGGACGATGACTTGCCAGATGATCTAGATCAGTATGCTGCCGATTACTTTGGTTTAAAGAAAGGTGACATTGACATGATCAACGAGGCATGTGACAAGTTTTTTGACAGCAGAGGAATGCCGAGGGGCAGGGGCTTATTTGAAACAACAAATCAGAAATTCTTTTTACCAAACCATAAACAAGAAAAAATAGAACAGAAAAAACAAAATGAACCGAATAAAAATAAACGTAGAAAAAGTAGATAAAAAATACCTATTCAAAGGGGAAAAAGGAACCTATCTGGACCTTGTGTTGTTTGAATCTACAAATCAGCAATATGGGGATACGCACATGGTGGTTCAGTCTATACCCAAAGAAGAACGTGACAAAGGGGAACGAGGTCCGATTCTTGGCAATGCAACTTTGGAGCTTAATGGGGGATCACAGTATTCTGCACAAGCTCCAGTGGATGCTTCAAGAAATGAATCGCCCAAGGTGACCGAGGATGATATTCCGTTCTGATGAGCTATAATGTAAAGCCAATCAAATTCGAAGACGCCTTTAAAAGATTAAAGGCAAGAAAAGAGATCGGATCTCGTATGACTTCAAAGCAGTGGGCGTCACTTCCTGCTGCTATACGAGACCGATCTTTTTTTGCATCAAGGGTAGCATCAGCAAGATTTTTATCATCAGCAAAAAAGATGCTTGAGGATTTTATGCTGGGAACAAAAGAAGAAGTCATTTCACCCGATGGAGTAAAATCAATTGCTTTTAAAACTGGAGGCAGATCAGACTTTGTGAAGAAAATGCAGGACTTTGCCATTGCTGAAGGAATGGGGGATCCATTGCCTGAAGGGGTTGGGAGGGGGGATCGTGGAGTCATACCAGAGACAAGGGACATTTCATCGAATCGCAGACTCAAGCTTGTATACGATACAAATATCAGATCCTCATATGGCTATGGTAACTTTGAAGCGTCTGTTGATCCTGCAATTACAAATGTTTATCCAGCTTGGAGATTTATCCGCACAGGTGTAGTCAAGGAACCTAGACCATTGCATAAGCGATTTGAAGGGGCAGTGCGAAGAAAAGATGACACAAAGTTTTGGCTTGAGATGAATAAAAAGGAAATTGGTGGACTTGGTGTTCCTCATGGTCCTTGGGGTTTCAATAGTCAAATGGATGTGCAGGAGGTTGGGAGGCGTGAGGCTGAGTCTCTTGGATTGATAAAGAAAAATCAAAAGATCCGTTCACCAAAATCAGCGTTCAACAAAAAGCTGAGTGTGTCTGAAAAAAGAATGGATTCAGGTATTTTCAAAATACTTAAAAAAGCAATGGGTGCAAAAATGAAACTCACTGCTGGCAAATTATTATGGGCGAAAAAATAAAGATTCATTGTTCACATACTGAGCTGAGAGATCCAACCTCATTGATTGAGCATCCCAGAAACTACAATACACATCCAGCGGAGCAGATTCGTTTGCTTGCAAAAATCATCCAGCATCAAGGATGGAGAAACCCGATCACAGTTTCAAAGCGTTCGGGGTTTGTTGTAAAAGGTCATGGTCGACTTGCTGCTGCTATGCTTCTGAAGACAGAAAAGGTTCCTGTCGATGTTCAAGATTACAAAGACGAAGCATCTGAAGTTGCTGATATGATCGCGGACAATCGCATTGCTGAACTTGCTGAAGCTGATGAGGATGCTTTGAAAAATTTGCTGGTTGATGATTTGTTTGAGGATTTTGATTTGGAGCTAACTGGTTTTGATCCAAAAGAAATAGATTTTGACATAAATGAAAGCGAAGCAACTGATGACCTAAGCAAATCACTTGCGGAGCGATTTTTAATATCTCCCTTTTCAGTTTTAAATGCCCGTGAAGGATGGTGGCAGGAAAGGAAACGTGCATGGATTGCTTTGGGGATTCAAAGCGAAGTCGGTCGTGATGCAGCAACAGGTGGCTCAAAAATGGTGGCTGGATATGGGAAAAACGGGAGAGAAACGGGGCTTGTTGCAGAATCTGACACATCTATTTTTGACCCTGTTTTATGCGAACTCGCTTATTTATGGTTTAGCCCCAAAGACAGTGTTGTGCTTGACCCGTTCGCTGGCGGTTCTGTTCGCGGTATTGTTGCGTCAAAGTTAGGTAGGCAATACATCGGATGTGAGTTACGCAAAGAGCAAGTAGAGGCAAACAGGGATCAAGCCAATTTGTTGTGCAAGGAAAAAATGCCTACATGGATTTCTGACGATAGTAGAAACATAACGAGCAACGTTTCATCTAAGGTTGACATGGTATTTTCATGCCCCCCCTATGCTGATTTGGAGGTGTACAGCGATGATCCTAACGATCTTTCGACGTTAAATTATGAAGATTTCCGAGACGCTTATTTTAAGATCATCAAAGAATCTTGCAGTCTCTTAAAAGATAACAGTTTTGCTTGTTTCGTTGTTGGAGAGGTGCGCGACAAAAAAGGAAATTATTACGATTTTGTTGGTGATACTGTTCAGGCTTTTAAGGATGCAGGGTTGGAGTATTACAACGAGGCAATTCTTGTAACTTCTGTTGGTTCCTTACCGATACGTGTAACCCGTCAATTTAACGCTGGACGCAAGCTTGGAAAAACTCACCAAAATGTGCTTATTTTTGTCAAAGGAGACGGCAAAAAGGCTGCAAAAAATTGCGGTGAAATAGAGATTCCCGATCATTTAATAACTGACCAAAAAGACAATTAACCGTTTGCCATTAAAATTAAAATTGATTTATTGCATAAATGAGAACTCCAAAAACTAACGGGAAAAGAGCGGTTGCCAAGAAAGTCAGCAAAGCTGGAAAACCTTACAAACCATTGCCAGTTGAGATGGCAGAAGGATTTGGTCAACTAGGATTAACTCAGGCCGACATTGCTGGCATTCTTAAAATTTCTGTAAAGACCGTGAATCGTGAATTTGTAAAACCTGATTCTGAATTCGCTGCTGAGTATCGCAAAGGCAAGGCAAAGACTTCTCAAAGTTTACGCATGAAACTACTACGAAGGGCAATCAAGGAAGATCGTGATTCACTTTTGCAATTTGCACTGAAGAACTTTTGTGGAATGAAGGAACAAGTCGAAGTTGAAAACTCAGGAGAGGTTACTGTCAACATTACCATGGGAGGAAAAGAAGTATCACTTCCCAAATGGCTTGAAAATTGAATAAGGACATTAACATTCCTGAACCGCATTCTGGTCAGGCTAAGATCCTCAACCACGCCAAGCGTTTCAATGTTCTTCAGTGCGGAAGAAGATTCGGCAAAACTACGCTAGGACTTCACATTGCTTTATTTTCAGGAATCGCTGGCAAAACTTACGGTTGGTTTTCCCCAACCTACAAGCTCATGTCAGAGCAATGGACTGAGATCACACGCCAACTTGCCCCGATCGTTTCCAAGACAGATAAGCACACCAGAGAGGTGCATTTAATCAATGGAGGACGAATTGATTTCTGGTCCCTTGAAAAACCAGACGCTGGTCGTGGTCGAAAATACCATGGAGTGATCATTGATGAAGCTTCCGTTGTTAGGGATCTCAAAACTAAATGGGAACAAGATATTCGCCCCACTCTCACCGATTACAAAGGCAAAGCATGGATCTTGGGAACTCCGAAAGGTCACAATTATTTTCATCAGATGTTTCTGAGAGGGCAGAAATTAAATGATGATTGGATCAGTTGGAGACTAGGCACCAAGGACAACCCCACAATCCCTGATCTTGAAAGTGAGCTTCGGGACGCAAAAAACGAATTACCCGAAGCAATTTTTAATCAGGAATATCTGGGGATTCCTGCTGATGATGGGGGCAATCCTTTTGGGGTCGATGCAATCAGGCATTGCTTTATTGATCAAAGCTTTCATCAAACTGCTTGGTTTGGTTGGGATCTGGCAAAATCACATGACTGGACTTGGGGAGTTGGGCTTGATGATTACGGTTACCAGACTAAAAACATTCGATTTCAAAAGCCATGGGCAGAGACAAAAGAAAACATTATTAAGGAAACAGATTATGTTCCTGCTCTGGTTGATAGCACGGGGGTTGGTGATCCAATCGTTGAAGATTTGATTGCAGAGGGGAATAATTTTGAAGGTTTTAAATTCTCAAGCACCAGTAAACAATCCTTGATGATGGGGCTTCGGGCTGCTATCCAGCAAAACAGGGTCAAGTTTTTTGATGTGTCTTTAAAATCTGAACTTGAAAGCTTTACCTATCAATACATGGCAGGTGGTGGAGTTAAATATACTGCTCCCGAAGGGATGCATGATGACGGGGTAATTGCATTGGCACTTGCAGTTGAACGCATGAGAAAAGGAAATACGGATGGAATTATTCGATCCACAAAGGGTTTTAAATTAGGCACAGCAAAAGCAGCAGCACAACACGGAATAGGTTTTTAATATGGCAGACGCACCAAAAAAAGCAGTCAGAAAGAGAGCATCAAAAAAGGCAGATGTATCTGAACGGATAATCATGCCAAGCTTCAACGAGAAGTTCCACCCGTTTTTAAATGAGAAGCTCGACCCTGCACAAGTGCGTGGATTGCTTCAGTCTGCATTTACGGGTGACCCTCAAAGCTTGAATGATCTTTATTCCATCATGGAAGACACTTGGCCCCGTTTGGCTAAGAATTTACATGAGATCAAAAAAGCAGCAGCCAGAGCGCAATACCTAGTCCAGCCCTTTGCTGAACAAGGCAAAGAACCAACTGCATCTGCTCAAGATAAAGCTGAGTTTACACGTTACATAATCGACAACATGCGTCCCATTCCGAAGCGGAACGAGAATGGATTTGAGGACATGATTTATGATCTTTGTGATGCTGTTGGCAAAGGAATTTCAGTGCAGGAAATCATGTGGGACGTTCAGGATGGAAAGATATGCCCGAAATCCTCCTACTGGGTGCATCCCAAATATTGGGGCTACGACTCATCAGGAACTGAAATCATGTTGCGTAACATTGGCACGGGTGGAGGTGGTGCTGGTGGTTACGTAGATATGCCAGATGACAAGTTTTTGATTGGAAGATACAAGACAAGATCAGGCAATCCGCTTACTTATGGCTTCAGCAGAGTGCTTGCTTTCTGGTGGTCTGGAATGATCTTTGGGCGTCAATGGTTGATGCGTTATGCTCAGATATTTGGGATTCCATTGCGTGTAGCTAAATATGGCAAAAACCTTTCAGACAATGACCGGACCAGTCTGGAGGCATGGCTTCGTGATCTGGCTGCTGCTGGATATGCAATGATCCCTGAAGGATCAGAGATTCAGCTTCTTGAGGCAAGTAAGGGTGGAACAGATAATCCACAGAATCACCTGATCGATGTTGCTGATCGTGTGTGTGACATTCTTATCCTTGGTCAAACACTAACCACAGATGTTGCGGATTCAGGCTCAAGAGCATTGGGGGATGTTCATGCGGGGGTAAGATTGGATAACTTGCAGGATGCTTGCGACTGGGCTGCTCAAAACGTAAATGATCAGGTCATACGCAAAGCAATTCTTTTTAATTATGGCAACACTGATGAAATGCCATATCTGGAAACTAAGTTTGAATCTGCTGAAGATCCAGTCCAGATGGCAACAAGGGATCAGATACTTGTAAGCATGGGGATGGAACTTCCACAGGATCAAATCTATGAAAGACACAAGATCCGCATTCCAGAAGCAGGGGAAGCAGTAATCAAGCAAGGCGCACCAGAACCTTCATTCTTTGGCAAAGATACAGTTCAAGCCAAGGAACCGAATGCGGATTTAAATGATCGTGATTCATTGATTCAGGCCAAGGGAATCCCCGCTCAAAATGATCGGCTAACAGAAGCAGTCATGGAGGATCTGACAGGCGTATCTGCTGAGTGGCTTGCTCCAGCTAAACCAGCGTTCGCAAAGGTTATGTCACTTGCAATGAATGATGCTGTCTCTGATGAAAAAGTCATTGAGGCAATCGGTGAACTTGCTGATGCCATGCCAGAATTGTTCGAATCATTGAATCAGGATGCGTTGCAAGAGTCCTTGGAATCTGCAATGGGTGCTGCTGCTGCCAATGGTGCATTTGATCGACTTCAATCCTACACGGAGGAATTTCCTGATGGTGAAAGTGGAAGTAAAGATCCCGAAGATTCTTGATAAACTTTCTGATTCCCAAACCTACCTTGAAGCTACAAAGCTGGGTGCAACTAAGGTTTCGGATTATTTAAGAACTGAGTATTTTCCAGAGAAAAATGCAAATGAACCTAATAAACTGGGGGCAAAAAGAACTAATTTCTGGACTAATATTGGCATTTCAGTTCTTCAGCCATTTGTCAAAGGATTCAGTGTCATTGTAAGGATCAATGACTTCCGTTTCGCTCAAAAATTATATGGGGGAGTGATCAAAGCAAAAAGAGTCAAATTCTTAACCATACCAATCTCAAAGCAAGCATACGACAAGCGTGTCTCAGTCTTTGAACAGGAAACAGGAAAAAGACTTTTCAGGATCAAAAGCAAAAAAGGAAATATTTTATTAGTAGAAAGCCTTGACGGGGAAATCAAACCCCACTATTTGCTGAAACAGAGTGTGGATCAAAAGCCCAATAAAAATGCTTTGCCAAGTGATGAAAAAATCGCAGAGGAATTTAATAAGGGAGTGACCGAATATATTGAAACACCCACAAACTTAGAATGATTACTTTTGCAAAAATCAATGCCAGTTACGGAAATGAGATTCATGTCGAAGGCAGTGTTCCATCCGATATACAGTGGATGCCTTCAGGTGAGCATACAATAAATGCTTCTAAAGATGGCAAGCCTACAAAGTTAAAAGTCACAGTTACCGAGGACATTATTGATTCTTTGAATAAGTCCCTTGAGGAAATTAAAGCTCAAGGATTTGACACCTACATTGATTTCAATCACTCGGATGAAAATGCATCAGGTTGGGTGCAAGGTTTCTTTTGGGGTGGCGATGACCCTGAAACTGGAGGCATACGTGCAAAAGTTAAATGGTCTGCCGAAGGTGCTGAAGCTTTAAAAGGTGGAAGCTACAAGCGGTTTTCTCCCACTTTCCTCACTGACGCAAAGGGCAAGGTCATCGGAACAACTCCAAACGCTGGTGGATTGGTTAACCGTCCTGCTTTCAGGGAGATCGCAGCAGTAATGGCTGCTAAAGATATTTCAACTACAGATTTACGATTCGTTTCGGCCTCACAATTGCCACCCGAATCCAACGCAAAAACAAAGGAACCCACAATGTCGGAAGACGAAAAAGATAAAATGGAAAAGCTTGAGGCTGAAAATAAAGAATTGCGTGAAGCAATGGAAGAGCTGAAAGCTAAATACAAAGCTACGGAAGAAGAATCCGAAAAGGTTAAGCAGGAAGCAAAAGATCGATCAATCAATGATTTGGTCAATGCTGCTGTCACTTCTGGAAAACTGAACGCAAAGGATCAGAAAGCAATCGAGTCATTGAAGGCAATCGCTGCCAGTGATATGGAGAATGCAAAAACATTCATTGAGTCAATGCCTTCACAGGTAAATGCCAAAGTTGCAGAACTTACTGGCAGGATCACACCTAACAACCCCGATCAGATCACTGCAAAGAATCCAAAAGATTTGATGTTTGCTGCTGTTTCTGAAATCAGGGCAAAGAATCCAGCACTTTCTGGGGAGGACGCTTTTCGTCTAGCTCGTGAAAGTCAACCTGACGTTTTCAAAGCTTAATCAAAGGAATTTACATGCAATACGGAATATCAAAACAACAGTTACTCGTTACGCTTGAAGCGAACGAAGATCAAACCGACAAGGAAGGTTATGCCGTGAAGTTTTCTTCCGGCAAAGCAGCCCTTCAAACTTCACATACGGCTGTTGATACAGTCGGAGTAATCACTGACGGTGCAGCAGCAGGTAGCAAGTCAAGCGTTGCAGTTGCAGGGATTGATGCAGTTATTTATGTCAAGCTCCACAGCACGGCAGGAACTGTCAACGCTGGAACTTTCCTCGGCACACATACCGATGGCACTTGGAAAGCTACCGCTTCGGCTAAGAACTTTGCAGCACAAGCTTTGGAATCAGGCAGCAATAGTGCCATGATTAAAGCACGTCTTCTCGACGTTTCTGGTGTGACTGCTTAATCATAAATAAAGGAAAAAATAATGAGTGCAATAAGCAGCGCATCAGGAAACCCGTTACTAACTACATATGCTCAATCGATCATCCCTGATCTTGAGTCTTCACAGGCAAACTTTATTGCCCCACAGGTTGTGGCACCCTCCGCAAGGAGTCGCTACAAGATTTACAATGAGGTCAACTCATGGCAAACCTACGAAACCCAACGAGCAATCGGTGGACCTGCAACAAGGATCCCATGGCTTGCCTCTGACGGTCAGTTGAACCTTGAGCCTCATGCATTGGAGAACCCCATTGATGACTTCGAGCGTGAAGATACTTCTGACATTGTTGGTTTGCAGCAGAGCAAAGTTCGTTCTTTGCTTTCATCCGCAACCTTGAGCAATGAGAAAGATTTATTCACCTACCTCAAGGCAAATGTTTCTGCTGAAGGTGGAAAAGGAACTTGGAATGCAAGTACTGATCCTATTGAGCAGCTCGACGAGCAGTTGGTAGCATTGGAAACTGCATTGGGTCGTAGACCTAACCGCATTCTGATGGGAACTCTTGCTTGGCAGATCATGCGTGACAACGCTAAGACTCAAGCTCGATTCAAATCTGGGTTTGCAAGCATCACTCGGGATATGGTCAGCAATGTTTTGATCTTCCCAGTTGAGATTGCTATCGGTGGTTTGCTTTATAACTCAGCTCAACCACAGGCAACCAAAAGCAAGGCTCGTTTCGTTGGATCTGATGTTTTCTGTTTTTATGCAGATCAAAACCCAACGATGGAAGATCCATCATTCGCCAAGACCTTCACAACTGGTCGAGGTGGAATACAATCGGTGAGAACTTACCGTGAAGAAGGATCTCGATCTGACATTGTCGCAGTGGACTGGAACAGACAATTCGCGATTACCAACTCTGAAGGCGTCAAGCGTCTCACAGTTACCTCCAGCTAAATCCCCTAATCGCCAACCATGCATGGGGTGCAGTTAATTCTGCGCCCCATGCTTACAAATTTAAAAAGCGTTATGCCAAGCAGAGATTTTTCAGCCCCACTCATTCAAGCGGAAGACACGGATTTCGATGTTCTTTCCAAAATCAATTTAAGCAATGGACCCTACCGTCCCAAAGTCCTCACATCAGGCACAAGCTACACGGGGCTGAATCTGCTAGGTGTTTATTTTTACGGTGACGCAACAGTCACTAGTGCAACGGCAACTGGAGTTGAGGGCAATCTTGCAGGAACCTACCCAGCAGGTTCTTTCTTGCCTTACAACATCACAGCAATTCAAGTCACTTCAACTGGACCGATTCACGGTCTGCTCGCTTCAGCCACATGAGTCTTTTCGGATTAGGTTTTGCAATCATTGACATTCTGCGGCAAGCAGGATCAGAGGCGATCAGTCAAGACGGCACTTTTAATCCGATTGAAACACAAATCAGTGAGCAATTGATTATCACTGATGACGGGACAGTGCTTCATGCGTTCTCCGAAGATTAACCTTTTTTAAAAAGATGCCAACTTACATACGAGTCAAAGATTTACCAAACAGTGCAAGCAGCCTGAATGCTGATGATTTCATCATGCTTTCGGGAAGTGTCGGGGGAGCAAGGAAAATAGAAAAATCGGATTTTCTCAGCACTGTTGCTGATGAGTTTAATGCTGCTCCGAGCACTTACAAACTTGCTACCCTTGATGCAGGAAACAAGGTTGATTCAAGTCAATGGCCTGCTTCAGCTTTTAGCTATCAAGGGACGTGGGCAGCATCGAGTAACACACCAACGCTTGCCAATGGATCAGGAACAGCAGGATATACCTATTACGCATCTGATTCTGGTTCCGTAAACTTCGGAGCAGGAGCAATCAGTTTTACCGCTGGTGATGCAGTAGTCTACAATGGATCGATCTGGCAGAAGGTTCCTGATGTTGTAAATATTCTTGATGGAAAAGGCACGGTTGATGAAGGGAAAGCCACGCTTCAGATTCCCGATGTAGGCACGGCAGCGAACGAGGTTTCTCTTAATGGCATGCTTGGCTCGATGGCTTATCAAGATTCATCAGCACCAAGCGTTGGCACACTCCACTCAGATGGCCTCGCTCGCATGAGCAATACAGGAGGGGACGTTGCTTTGTGGGCAGAGTCAACAAACGCAAATGTGATGATTGTAAATGTCATTGGGGCAAGCCCTAATTATATTTTTGATGTCCGCGACGATGACGTTTCCAAATTTCGCATCGATGGGAATGGCAACATTGTTATTGGGAATATCCCCACGTCAGCAACTGGGCTTGCCAGCGGCACTGTCTATTCAAATGGTGGTACTCTTAAAATTGTTTAACTTTTAAAAAAATTATCATGTCTGACTACAGCTCTAATTTCCCTCAACAGCGGCCCAGCCTCAACCTAGACTTTGCCAATTCGGGCAAGCTCGATAGTCGTATCAGCTACAGTCGTTCCAGCACGGCAACGGCGTTCAGCTCAGAGCGTCACTTGTCCTCTGAGAATTTTCTAAAATACAGCAATGACCTATCGAACGCTGACTGGAACAAAGCGCGAGTTACTGTTGGCAGTACTGACAATACTGCACCAGACGGAAGCTCGACTGCTTCAAGTGTTCTTGAAACAGCAGTTACTGACACGCACACATTTTATGACCACTACACCAGCGTAGCTGGAGTCAGCTACACTCACACGGTTTTTGCAAAGGCGAACGGGAGGACCGCATTTACTCTCTACACGCGAGACGCAAACGCCACGTTTGATTTAACCGCAGTCACCGCAACAACTACTGGAATGGATGCGGTCAGCATTACGGCTATAGGCTCAACGGGTTGGTTTAAATGCGTTGCAACTGAAGCCGCGACTAACACTCTAGGTCTGGTTCAAATCGAGCTAATGGACGGCAGTGCAACTAACTACGCTGGTGATGTCACAAAGGGCATGTATTTTTGGGGCATGCAAGCATCTTCGACGGGCGAGACAGTTCTGAATCAAACTTCTGGGAGCATACACCGCGAATTCGCTCCCACGTTAAAGACAGCCGCTGCCAACGAGCCACGCTTTGAATACGCTGCTGATGGTCAGTCAGTTGCCAAAGGACTTCTGATAGAAGCGCAAAAATCGAATCTGGCTCTTAATAGCAATGACTTCACAAACGCTACTTGGAACAAGCAGAGGGTCACTGTAACGCCTAGCGCATCGATTGGACCGGACGGTCAACTGTCAGCCTCACTTATAGCGGAGAATACTGACACAACAACGATTCACTTTATGCTACCGACTGCCGCAATAACTAGTGGTTATTCGGTCGGAACCGACAAATCGACACACTCAGTATTTGCGAAATACGCCGGAAGAAATTTACGAATGACAGACGGTTACAACCCAGCCGATGGTGGTTCCACAATTTTTGATTTGCAAAATGGCACCGTGGTTTCTGGAGGAGGTAGCATCCAGAGTTGTGGCAACGGTTGGTATCGATGCAGTGTCACGATGACAATGAGTGCGTCTACACTATTACTACCGTACATACAGCTAGTTGACGGCACCACTTGGCCTAACGCCAGCGATGCCGGTGATGGTTATTCTGGAATCTTGCTTTTCGGATTACAGACAGAGCAGCAAAGCATGTCCAGTTATATAACCACGGGCAGTTCGGCAGTGACTAAATCGGCTGACTCTTGCTCACTTGTTTCTGCGCCGCTTTTGGACAACGGCAGCGGTGGATTGACGGTTGAGTACGACATGCGTAATGCATCGTCCACAAGCTATGTCTTGCAGACAGCACGTAGCACGGGCGCGACAAACAATGACGGGGTCACAATATTCAACGAGGGACTGTTTGTTAACGGTGCTGGCAGTAACACTCGCATTGGCAACACAACCAGCAATGTGTTCCACAAAGTTGCCGCAAGCTGGGAGTCTGGTTCGCAAAAAATCAGCCGAGACGGCAGTGCAGTCACCGAGGACACGACAACCGTGGTGCCTCAATCTGGGACTGATAAACTGCACATAGGCACTCGCCAAGACGGCAATACGTCTATCAACGGTCACATCCGTAACATCGCGATTTACTCGGAACCGTTGACCCCAACGAACCTCACAACATTAAGTCAACTTTAACAACTGACTACGAATCACATGTTTACTGATTACTATTTAAAATTCGCGGACAAAGCTGAAGCTGACAGCATCCTGTATACCGAGGTGCCGATTGAGTGGGACGATACCGATCCTGACGATCCAATTCCTGTAAAGTGGGAACGTCAGCAGAACTTCCGCAACACGGATATACTCCCGAAGGTTGTGTTAACTCCAGCTACTTTTGATGACGAAGGCAATGAGCTAACTCCGGCTGTCTACGAGGAAGGTTATTTTGCTAACGTAAGATTGCTTAGTGACGAGGACGGTTCGTCAATGGATTCGTTCAAAGTCGAACCTGAGCATCCGCAAAGAATTTGGGCTTGAAAGATTAACATGGGCAATTGGGCAGAGCATATAAAGCTGGGTCTGGTGAGTGCTTTGGGGGTGACGGTGACGCTCACGGAAATTAATGTATTTATTCAAATCGGGATCGGGTTGGCTTCGCTTGCTTATGCGGTGATCAAGACCCTTCACGCTTACAGAGATTACAATCAAAGAGATGATGAATAGGAAAACAATTGTCATTGGTTCATTGACGGGGCTGCTTCTTTTTACGGGATGCGCTCAACTCGAAAGCTTGAGTGATCGAGTCTATACACCTGAACTATCCTTTGAAACGAACATGGTGAATACTGCTGTTGGTCCTGCTCAAGTTATCATCACCAAAACAAATTGGGTTGTAAGCTCAAGGACAAAAGCAGTCGCTGAGTTGCCTGATCAAATTGGGATTCCATTTGGTTCATTAATTACTTTTGTTGCCATGAGCATCCTGAGCATTGGAGCAATGGTTCGTGGGAAAAAATATAAGAACGCAACCTTGTCAGCATTGGAAGCAGGAAACCAATTCAAAACAGAACTCCGTAAAAACAAAATTGATGTTAATGGGTTGCTTAAGGGGATGCAGAAATCTCAAAAGAAAAACGGCACATTTTCAATCATCAGAAAACTTTTAGATTTGGTTTAATATGGCTTGGGTAACACTGACAACTAATGACATGTATCAAGTCATGGCTGCTTCTGAGGTTGAGTCTGTTGCTCGTCTTCAAAAGCAAATCGGCTCGATCATTCAAACGGATCAAGCTGAGTTGATCGAAAATGATCAAGGGGTTGGCATCATGACAGATCCACCTTTTGAAGATTTGATTGCCCCTGCTATTACTCGCACAACTAACATGGTGCGTGGTTACATTGATGCATCTGGTAGATATACATTAGGACCAAGTGGCACTGTCCCTGAGAGTCTGGTCAGCACTACCCTTGATCTTTTAGTTATCGAGGTATGGAAACGTCTTGGGGGTGATCTCTTGGACATAGGGGAACAACGTCGAAATAGTTACGATGAAGCAATGCAGAGGCTACGGGATGTTGCTCAAGGCAACTTCGGTATTGCTGAACCATTGATACCAGACAGTGAATCACGGGCGCATTACGAGTTTGCTGGGGGTTCAATTGATCACATAAATTACTGATGAATATCTTTCACCAAATTCAACAATCTGTTTTTGACAGGATCAGCAAGATCCCAATGGTCGCAAATAGCATTGACGAATCTGGTGCAATCCCTATTCAACTATGGAGGGGATCGAATCTTACCAATGAGCTTGAAGCAGGTCTCAAGAAAGTTGGGTTTGGGATTATTATTAAAACTGGATCAGTCATTCAGCTTGATAGGGATACATGGCAAATGGGGATCTTGATCGAGCTACAGTTGAATGATCAATTTAATCAGGGTCCATGGGGCAAAGGTGTTTCAGGATTAGATGTTGCTTGGGAAATTGCAAATACTCTTCATTGCTTAGTAGTGGATGGATCGACGAGCAACTTTTACAACATGACAATTAATTCTGAAACATCAGAGCAAAGATTCATTGAACGATTTACGGTCACAGGAACCGTGCAAATTAAAACACCACAACCCTAATAGAAAATGAGTTACTTATACGGAACACAAGCCAGAGTTTACGGTATTAATGGCAATGTGAAAGTTGGATCACCTACTGAATGGCCTAGCCTAACATCACCTGACACTGTTTGCATCATCACAGGATACACTTTTACGCCTTCAATGGCTGGAGGGGTCGAAGGGTTTGATCAAAATGGAAAACTAACATCTGAGGCATTTGCTTACGCAACTTTTGAGTTGCAAGTCAATTTTGAATTTGGGGGGGATACTACTGGTCATGCTAAAACTTTACTCATGCCTGTTTTAATGGCAAAAATTCAGCTTGAGCAGATGGACAATGCAGAACTGAATGGGATCTACAATTTCAGGTCAGGTTCAGTAACTGGCACAAATCAAGGATGGAAAACAGGATCAATGACTTTACGTGCAATTAGTGGTGCTGATTTGATAGCCGCAAATAAAATTGCCTTTGCATCAGTTTAGTGATCACTGGTAACACAACATACGCAAAGATGATGCTGCCAGCACCCGTAAGGGTCTGGCGTTATCGTTTGCATCCCATGACCGTTGGGCATTATGCATTGTTGTGTAGGTTGGGACATCCTGCTGTTGAGTCCGATCAGGTCTTACAGGCAGGGGATTTGGCAACTGCAATTTGGGTTCTAAAAAATGATCACCAAGAATCCTACAAGTTGCTTGGATCTTCAGCCCAACAAAAGTTTGTGGTTAAGATCGGGAAATACATTGGCAAGAAAAGTGGGTTGCATGTTTCAGTCTTGAATGACTTCTACAGGTATTGGGCATGGCAGCATGTGTCCTATGACATTTGGCAAAAAGAGGATGAAGGGTCAGAAAAGGAAAAGTCAATGTCATGGTTGCAAACAATTCGATGGATGCTTATGTCAGAGTGGGGATACTCAGCAACTGAGGTGATGAATATGCCTTACAAACTTGCGGTCAATGATGCTCTTGGTGCAATGGTTGCCCATGGCAAACTTGAATTTGTGTCTGATAAGCAAGTTGCCAGAAGGGATTTTTTAAAATCAAAAATGAAGGAGCAAAATGCCTGAACAACCTGTTGATCTAGTTTTTGGTGGTGATCCTTCTGGGGCAGTTAATGCTGCAAAAAAGGTTCAAGATGAAACCAATAAGATTGGAGATAAAGCAAAAGTTGCCAATGAAAGCTTCTTGCAAATATCTTCTGAGCTGTCGCAGGTTCGTGGCAAAATCGGGAAAATCACCCTTGGGATCACTGGATTCGCTGCTGCTGCTTATGCTGCAATTAAGCCTTTCAGGGATCATGTATCCGAAGCTGAGAAACTTTCGAGAGCTTTGGAAATTAATTATGAAAAGGCTCAGGAACTTATTATTGCTGAACGTCAATCTGGTTTAGCGATTGGTGCAATAAGATCAGCGATTGAAGGACTAGCACGAGCACAAGCACAGGGCATGATTTCAAGAGACATGCAAAACTTAGGGTTTAGCCTGTCAGAAATTGCAACCCTTCGCCCAGATCAGTTGTTTGATGCTTTAAGTAAAAAACTTAGAGATGGTGGATTAAGTGTCAGACAATTACAGGCAGCAGTTAATATATTAGGGTCACAAGGTGCTGATGTGGCTTTAAAATTATCTGCAAACTTTGAACACTTTCGCGATATTGCAAAAGACACAGGTAAAATAATAAGTGAAGAAGCATTTGAGAAATTAATTAAAGAAACAAACACCTTAACAGCGTCATTAGAAGTAATGTCAAGGAAGTTGCTAAGTACAATCACTCCTTGGCAATCATGGTCAGAAGCAGCCACCGCTTCGATAGAAACCGTGAATAAGTCGCTTTCAGAGTTGGGAAGATTTTCAACCATCATGTCATCATTTAGACTAGGTGGAACAGGTATGGGGGTGCAGGAAACAATTGATGCAATGACAGGTGAGCAAGCAAAGCTTCAGCAAGACATAAAAACGCAGGCAGAACAGGAAGAAATTTCAAAAGCATCAACAGCAAATCTGGCAACAGAACGTGGAGAGGGTGCAATGGCCATGCTTGATTATCTGACAGACAGGATGAACAGAGGTGGGCAAAACATATCAACATTGCAAAATGTAGGTCTTGCAGCAACAGGTGGTGAATCTGAAGCGATACGATTGCAAAGAAGGCAACTTACTAAGGCAGACAGCATTGACAAACAATTAGTAAAGCAAACTAATGTATTAACTGACAGATTATAATGCCTTACTATACAGCAGATTCAAGTTCTGGAGTTTACAAGCCATTTGCAAATGGTGGAACATTATCACTTGTTGACAAGTCCACTTTCAAAAGTGGCGATCCCAATAATCCAACTTGGGAAATTACTGATAAATGGATGGGGCATCCTACCGTTGTCAGTAATGCAAAAATAAACCCTGCTCAATATTTCCCTGACGCAAGCTGGATC
>OJGS01000107.1_pt1 | contig 35078 bp, 34 predicted proteins | sample 1594531 | NCBI WGS metagenome assembly OJGS01 (sample SAMN05416816, study PRJEB24817) | seawater metagenome | isolation source: Sea water | place: Canada:Atlantic | collected 2013-07 | reverse complement strand
ACGCCGCCCGAGTGTGCGAGGCGGCTGCCAACCATCGCCGATCGCTGAAGAACCCACCCAAGTCGGTTGATGAGTACCTGGACACGCTGCTCAAGCAGGGACTGACGCAGACCGTCGGCCAGTTGCGGGAGTGGAAGGTAGCGATCTGACGGACGCGGGTTCGATTCCCAAACCGGGAATTGAACTGGCGCCGGAAAGCAGACGAGGTTGAGCGGTCTTTCCGGGCACCAATCAGGGCGAAAAACCTGCTTGATCGTCCACGGCCGATGGCCGTACCGGCAGGCTTTTCGATCTGGTTCGCACGGGGTCGCAGCAGCCCGCAGCGCTTCGATTCCGTACTTTCAATAGTCGTTTGATGCGGGGTGCCATCCCACCACCAATACTGGAGCCCCAACTGATATCAGTTGGGGCTTTTTTTTGCCTGTTTGCGCCGGTTCCCGCGTGTTGTTGGGGGTTCCTGCGGAAGCCTGCGGACTTCGCCTGCCGCCCGAATTGGCCGGGGGGATTACCCCTTGCGAGGTCTGCCGTTGATCTCATCGGCGATGGCATCGAGTTGTTCCTGGCTGTAGACCGAGAGATCGGTGCCCTTGGGCTGGTACTGACGCACCAAGCCGTTCATGTTCTCGTTTGACCCGCGCTGCCAAGGGCTGTGCGGGTCACAGAAGTACACCGCAATGCCCGTCCGCTTGCTCAGCTCCTTGTGCAGGGCCATCTCACGACCCTGGTCATAGGTCATGCTCTGGCGCATCGGCGCGGCAATGCTCATCAGCTTTTCGGTGAAGGCTTGCATCACGTTGGCGGCGCTGGCGGGCTTGAAGTCGGGCAACTTGACCAGCATTACCAGACGGCTGGTGCGCTCGACCAGGGTGCCGACCGCGCTGGCGTTGGCCGCGCCTTTGATGAGGTCACCCTCCCAGTGCCCCGGAAACTGTCTGTCTTCAATCTCAGGCGGACGCAGATGGATGCTGAGCATGTCGGGGATCTGTCCGCGCCGATCCTGTCCTTTACTGCGGGGCACACGCTTGCTGTGCGCGTGCCGCAGGGTCGCGATCAGCTCGCACTTGAGTTCGCCCACGGGCTGGGCGTAGATGCAGTTGTAAATGGTCTCGCGTGACACGCGGTGCTCATGGCCTTTGGGATACACCGCTGCCAGTGTCAGGGCAATTTGCTCGGGTGACCACCGCAGGTGAAGGAAGTGGCTCACCACTGAAAACAACAAGCCTTCGCCATGGAGCTTGTGTCCAGGGCGGCTTTGCCTGCGCCTGCGCTGCACGCAGAGTCGTGCCGAGGCACTGGCGTAGCCTGCTGGCGATCCATTTCGAGACAGCTCCCGGCTGACGGTGCTGGGCGAACGCGACAAGACTCGGGACATCGCACGCACACTGAACTTCTGTAGGACCAGACTGGCCAGCGTCACGCGCTCTTCAGGCTGGAGTTGCCGGTAACGCCTCGGTGAAATGTTCTGCATGCGCGAACCTTACTCGGTAGCAGGTGTTGCACTTCAGGTTTGAATCCGCCCATTCGGAACCGGCAGGCGGCTTTTGCGGCAGGACGTGCTCCAGCGAGAGATGATCGAATGGCCGGAGCCTCTTTTTGCCATTGGCTTGCCATCAGCTCTGGTCGCGGCGCAGGACGAAGAAGAACGCCTGCTCCATGCCCTTCATGTCCATCACGCCCAGCAAAGTCTTGTCGTCCACCTTGCGAAACACGTCAATGATGGCGAGCTGGTCGTAAACCATCGCGGACGTGCATTGCCCGCGAAACTCCACCGTGCGCAAACGGGCACGCCGCGAATGCCGCCCCGCTTTTTGAACAGCAGCGGATGCACCCGCTCAGGGTCGACAAACGCCTTGCCAAACCAGCCGAAGCGTTCCAGCACACCATCCAGGGGATGACCGGTGTTCAGCCCCTCGCCACGCCAGCGGCCAAGCATGAAATTCACATCAGCGGCAGCCAGTTCGTCATAGAACGCGAACACTGTTTCGGTGGCTGGCGCAGTGGACTGCAGGGTTGCAAGATCCATCGGAAGCACCAAGGTTGACCGTCGCCAGCTTAGACGAGCGCACGGGCCGGCAACTTGGCCCAACGGCCAGTCAGGCTCACACGCAAGGTGCAGCATTGTTCTTGACAGCACCTGGGAACTGGGCGAGCGTCGGTGCTGTTCACTCAACCCCGGCCCTTATGATTCCTGCTCGATGCCTTGCCGCCGCCCTTTTGTTCTCAGCGTTCGCCCCTGTTGCGATGGCGACCAGGCCACCGCTCAACATGGCTGAACTCTCGGCCTGCGCTGAACGCGTCCAGCACCTGCGCACGCAGTCGCCGCTACTGTTGCAGCGCCATGCCGACCACGATGCGCGCCGCGATGCGATCCTCGCGCGACGCAGCGCACTCGACAACCAGTCGATGACACGGCGCAAAGATGATCTGGAAGCAGGTCTCGAAATACGCCGACAGCGCAATGCCTTGAACGCCGATGCGCTGGCACTCAACCAAGAAATCCAGGCGCTGCGGACGGCGATTGCCCGCAACAGCAAGGTGCGTGACGCCTACGACGCCGAATGCGCGCGGCGACCCTACTCGCGCAACGACTTCAACCGCCTCCCGCAACCCCAGCAGGACGCCATGCGCGCCGGCCTCTCCGACATACAAGTGCCCAAACTGCCGCAAAACATGAAGCCGCTGCCGGACGTCGACGCCCCATGAGCGTGCTGGCCATGCATGGTCAGGTCGATTGCACTTGTCGCCACCCCGGCCAGCCAGACCCGCTGGCCTGCGAGCGGTCGCATTCCACGATGGGGTGACGGGCCACGTTGATACTGCACATCCATCGGGGCGCCATTGGCGCCCCTTTTTTGCTTTTGTGGCAACGTCTGCCCATGACGCTGGCCACATCCATTTGCGTTGTCGGTGCCGGCAGTGTCGGCTGCTACATCGGCGGCCGCCTCGCCGCCCGTGGCCACGGCGTCGTGTTCATCGGCCGACAATCGATGGCCGACGCGCTCGCGCAGCACGGCCTGCAGCTTTCAGACCTTCACAGCCAACATTGGCGGGTAGCCGCATCGGCCATCCGGTTCAGTACCGATCTGAGCGCTGCAGCCGACGCCGACCTGATCCTGGTCACCACAAAATCGGCAGCGACTGCCGACATCGCCCGCGGCCTTGCGGCAATCGCGAAGCCCGGCGCCGTGCTCCTCAGCCTGCAGAATGGCCTCCGAAATGCCCAGACCCTTGCGGCGGCCATGCCGCAGCACATCGTGCTGAGCGGCATGGTGCCGTACAACATTGCCCATGCTGGCAACGGCCGCTTTCATCAGGGCTCCAGCGGCGAGCTGGCGGTGTCTGCGCATGCCGCACTGGCGCCGTGGCGACCGCTGTTTGCAGATGCGGGCATGCCCCTCAGGCCTCGCCCCGACATGCCCGCCGTGCTCTGGGCCAAGCTGCTGATGAACCTCAACAACCCCATCAATGCCCTTTCGGGCTTGCCGCTGAAGGCCGAACTGCAACAGCGCAACTACCGGCGCTGCCTCGCCATGGCCCAGCGCGAAGCGCTTGCACTGCTGGCACTCGACGGCATACAGCCCGCCAGGTTGACACCGCTGCCGGCCACTTGGCTGCCCGGAGCACTGTCTGCACCCGATTGGCTCTTCCGGGCACTGGGCAACCGCATGCTGGCCATTGATCCCCTGGCCCGATCCTCGATGTGGGACGACCTCGAACGCGGGCGCCCCACCGAGGTGGACTGGATCAACGGCGAGGTCACGACGCTGGCGGAGCGCCACCATCGACCCGCCCCCGTCAACGCCAAGCTGATCGATCTGATCCGCGCCGCAGAAGCCGGAGGCAAACGCGACTGGTCTGGTGCCGAATTACTGACCGCCCTCAGTACCGCGTCAGCGGCCACCCCAGCGACGTCAAAGCCGTGATCAAAGGCGTGGCGACAGGGCGAGGTTGATCGCGGTCTCGTCGCCACGGGGCGTCAAGGTCACGTCCACAACCCGATCTTCCTGCGTGAATCGAAGGCGACGCATGCCAATATCTGCCCCAGCGGGATCACTCTCATCGACCCAGCCCTGCGCCTCCATCTGCCGCTGATAAAAATCGGCAATCGCCGCAATGTCGTCGGCCACTTCGCCCTGCAGCATCATCGTGTCCGACATGCCGGTGGCCGATGACAGCGTCATGTCGGGGTGCAGGACCACGTCGCCGGGAAAGTTCTCCGGCACCGTCACCGACGTCGCCGCGGCCACGCCCGGGTCGCCCGCCTCACCGGCCGCCGTCATTGCGCCCGGCGCATCGCGGGCGGCGTCGTCCTGCTTGGCCTGCTCAGTGAGTGCGGCCACCTCCGCGGCAAACAGATCCTGCTCGGACTCACTCGGCCCGCAGGCTGTCAGCAAGAACGCGATGCTGCACGCGCCAAAAATCGAGGCCACTTTCATGATCTTGTCCTTCGGCAAATTTTGCGCCCGAGGGTACCCGGCCAAGTGCAACTGGGGGTGAATGGACTGAAGCCAAGAGCTCGTTCCACGCTTGGCGGTTGAACGGGGGCGAGACGTAGGTGTCAGGTCCCGAATGATTAACCACTCGACGCCGAAAGAGCTGCGGATGCGTTGTTGCCCATTTCTTCATGGCCTGGATGGGGGCCTCATGGTTGAGTGCTTTCTGCGGCAGGTGCTGGTTGTACAGCCAGACGTAGCGCGTGAGCGTGGCTTCCAGATCCGCGCCACTTTGGAAGTGGTGGCTTCGCAGCACCTCGCTGATGCGACCATGGAAGCGTTCGACCATGCCGTTGGTCTCAGGGCGACGGACGGGCGTCAGGCGGTGTTCGATGCCCAGGGCTGTGCAGAGTTGGTCGAACGCGTGCTCGCCGGCGTGGGCACGGTCGCGTTGGAGTCCACCGGCGTGTACTGGATTCCGGTGTACGAGGTGCTGGAGCAGCGCGGGTTGAAGGTGTGGCTGGTGGATGCCCGGCAGCTGAAGTACGTGCCGGGCCGCAAGAGCGACGTACAGGACTGCCAGTGGTTGCAGAAGCTGATGAGCCTGGGGCTGCTGCGCGCCGCATGGCGCCCGGGCGCCGAGGTTTGTGTGGTGCGCGCGGTGGCCCGGCAGCGCGAGGTGCTGATCGCGGAGCAGAGCAGCTGGGAACAGCGCATGCAAAAGGCGCTGGTGCAGATGAACATCCAGCTCACCGAGGTGCTCAGCGATGTCATGGGGATGACGGGGCAAGCCAGCATCCGCTCGATCGTCGCCGGCGAGCGCGATCCGAAGGTGCTGGCACGCCACCGCCGCGTCAAGGCCAGTGAAGAGGATGTGGTGAAGGCGCTCACCGGCAATTGGCGCGAAGAGCACCTGTTTGTCCTGGCGCAGTCCCTTGCGATGTACGACGACATCGCTCGGCACCTGGCGGAGTGTGAAGACAGACTCCAGGCTCTGCTCGCAGAGCGCCGACGGCACGAAGTGGACCTGGGCAAGCTGCCGCGTGCGGGCACCCAGCAGCGCGCCGGGTTTGATGCCCGCCAGGCGCTGGCCGGCTGGTCCGGGGTTGATCTGACGTCCATCGACGGTATCGGCGTCACCGTGGCCACGACGCTGCTTTCCGAGATCGGGCCCGACCTTTCCCGCTTTGCCAGCGTCAAACATTTCTGCTCGTGGCTGGGCCTGTGTCCTGGGACCAAGATCAGCGGCGGCAAAGTGTTGTCGTCCGGGACCAAGCGATCGGCCAACCGTGCGCGCCAGGCCCTGAAGATGGCAGCCATGACCTTGTCGCACAGCGATTCCTCCTTGGGCGCCTTCTACCGCCGGCTGTGCATGCGCATGGACAAGCCCAGGGCCAACACGGCCACAGCGCACAAGCTCGCGCGGATGGTGTACTTCATGCTGACCCGCGGCGAGGCCTACGTCGATCAGGGCCAGCAGCGCCACGAAGAACAACAGCGCCAACGGTCCATCGCAGCCCTGAAACGCAGGGCCGCTGCGCTGGGCTTCCAAATCACACCCACTGAGAGGACGGCATGACCGACAGCTCAGTCAATTCTGTTTCTTGAGAGCAACTGGATTCGTTACTGCGGCGGCGCCTTGGCGCGCGACAACAGGCCCAGATTGGCCACCACGAAGGGCGTCAGGTAATTGAGCGCCAGCTTGATGAGCAGCCCGACCGTGATCGGCCCGACCAGAAGCAGATCCCCCAAGTTGACCAACGACAGCCAGCTGCCCACCACCAGGGCAATCAGCCCGGTACGGCGCAGATGCGGCGGGTGCAGCACGGTTTGCAGTACAGACTTCATGGCCGACCTTCCCTGCCGGGTGAGCACCACACTGCCACGGTTTCGGACGCGACGGCGACTCCAACAATATCCGGCGCCAGAACCATGTCTGGTTCTGGCGCCGGGCACCCTTGGTCAGGCTGCCTTGGCCGACCACTTACGAGCGGCAAATGCTTCGTCCAGCGGCGTATGGAAGATGTGGTTGGTGTAGTTGCTGAAGGTCTTCACGGCAATCGCGAGGATCAGATAAAGAATGTGCTGCTCGGTGTAGCCGGCGTCGAGAAACGCCTGCGCCTGTGCTTGAGTCGGTTTTCCGCGGCTGTCGAACATCGCTTGCGTGAACGTGGCCAGCGCCTGCAACTTGGCGTCGGCGATCGGCCTGCCGTCGCGAATGGCATCGGTCACTTCGGTGGGCACCTTGCTCATGGCGTCGGCCACGAAGCTGTGGGCGCTGACGCAATATTCGCAGCCGTTGCCACGACTCACGACCAGAAACACCACTTCCTGCTCGACGGATGTGAAACCCGACTCGGAACGAAAGCGCGCGTACCCGGCGTTATAGCCGGCAAACACCGCCGGCGCGTTGGCCATGGCCTTGTACATGTTGGGGGCAAAGCCCATCGCCTTTTCGGCGGCGCGAAGACCATCGGCGGCGTCGCCTTGTGCGGTGTCGGCGGTGAGCAGCGGCAGTGTGGTTTTGAATTCAGCAGACATCAGAAACTTCCTTGGGACATGAACCGCACGGCGTGCGGCAAAAAAATCGCTTGGGCGTGCGCTGTCTCATGCGTGTTGTTGCACCCAGGCACGCATGGCATCGGCAGACTGCACACCCACCTTCTGGGCCACCGGCTGCCCGTGGCGAAACAGCACCAGCGTGGGGATGCTGCGCACGCCAAACTGCGCGGCCAGTTCGTTGGCCTCGTCGACATTGACCTTGCCGATGCGCAGCTGATCGGGCAGCTCGCTGGCCAGTCGTTCGAGCACCGGGGCAATGGCTTTGCAGGGGCCACACCACGGCGCCCAGAAATCGACAAGGGTCAGGCTGGGGTTCTGCTGCACGAAATCAGCGAACTGCCCAGGCAGCACATCGGTGATCGGCGGTTCACGCGTGGACATGGGGCGCTCCGAAGTGGACGAGGTCACTCCAACGGTGGAGTGCAGCCATCGTAGGCCCGACAACGAGCCGAATGGACATTTATCATCCATAATTAACAGCTGATCATCTCATCGCAAGTGCCATGGACCGCCTGACCGCCCTGTTGCGCCATTTCGAACTGCGCAGCCGCTTGTATTTCTCGGGGCGCAAGTGCGGCGTGATGGACTTTGGCGACGATGACGGCCTGGGCCATGTCCACGTGCTGCGCGCCGGCACCCTGACCCTGGTGGGCCCCGATGGCAACGCTGTGGTGCTCGATGCACCCACGGTGCTGTTTTACCCCTACCCGACGACGCACCGATTACAGATTGACCCGCCGCTGGAGGCCGAGCTGGTCTGTGCGTCGCTGAGCTTTGGTCACGCCGAAGGCAATGCGGTGCTGCGCAGCCTGCCATCGCCCATGTTGGTCCCGCTCGATACGCTGCCTCAGCGGGGTCGCTTGCTGGATCTGCTGTTCGATGAAGCGTTCGGCGGCTACTGCGGTCATCAGGCTGCGGTGGACCGGCTGATGGAAGTGCTGGTCATTCAGTTGCTGCGCCATGCCATGCGTCATGGCCTGGCCGATTCAGGCACGCTGGCAGGCTTGGCCGATCCACGGCTGGCCAAGGCGCTTGTGGCGCTACATGGCGACCCCGCTGCCCAGTGGTCTCTGGAAAAGCTCGCCGCGCAGGCCGGCATGTCACGCGCCCGCTTTGCCGCCCACTTCGCGGAGGTCACCGGCCTGACCCCCGGCGACTACGTGGCGAAATGGCGAATCGGTGTCGCACAACGATTACTGCGCAAGGGCACACCGCTGGTGCAGGTGGCCGAGGCCGTTGGCTACAGCGGCACAAGTGCGCTGTCGCGAATGTTCACCCAACAAATGGGGCAATCGCCGAGACAGTGGCTGCGGACGCAGCAGACTCGCGTCGGCGACGATCCGCACGGTCAGTTGCAACACGCGCCACCCAGCTGAATCGGCGGGCATTTCACCGAGCCAAACGAGCAGAACACACAGCAATCACCCGGATTGGGGCGCAGCACAGTCTTGCACTGTCGACATTCGTGAAAGTACACGCACGCGTTGTCGGGCATGGTTTCAACCGTCGACACAGCGCATTCCGGACAGGTGAGCACCGATGAAAAATTGACCTGGGTCATTGCGGCGTCCCCTGTTGCACGGTGGCTGGAAATCCTGCCTCGCCGCTGGCCGAGGTCAGATCGGTCGCCGTGGCCTGATCGGGATCGAAGGTCACCATCGCCGTCTTCTCTGCAAAATCGACGCTGACCTGTGAAACCCCCGGGACGGCTTTCAAGGCCACCTTCACGGTGATCGGACAGACCGCACAGGTCATGCCCTGTACATCGAGCGTGATCGTTTGTGGCGACGCCGCGAGCAGCGCAGGCGGCAGCGCGAGCGAGGTCAACAAAATAGCCATAAGCGTGCGCATGGACGCTCCTTGTTCAATACAACAGGGGCGCAAACAGCGGCACCGCCAAAAGGCCCAGCAGAACGACGCTGGCACTCCAAAACACTAGTCGCTGTCGGCCGACCACTTTCAGGTCGGCACAGGGCTTGTCCGGCGTGCACGTACGCGGCGCGATGTACAGCTGGTGAAAGGCCAGGGCCAGAAACCCCAGCGTCAAGGCAACGAAGATCGGACGGTAGGGGGCCATCGCACCGAGGGTGCCGATCCAGCCGCCACCGATCCCCAGCGCCACGAGAACCAGCGGCCCGATGCAGCACACCGACGCGCCAATCGCCGTGAGACCGGCTGCCAGCAGGGTTGTCCGACTGTTCACTGCCATGACCTCGCCTCCGCGTGTCCATGATCCGGCGTCAAGCGTAAAGTCCGTACCTAGATACAGAGTCAAGAGGAAAACCATGGATGCGTCGCTGACCATCGGCAAACTGGCGGAAGCCGCCGGCGTCAACATCGAAACGCTGCGCTACTACCAGCGACGGGGCTTGCTCGATGCACCGCCCAAGCCTTACACCGGTTACCGCAGATACGATCAGCGCCACGTCACGCGCATACGCTTTATTAAGCGTGCGCAAACCCTCGGCTTCACCCTGTCGGAAGTGGCCGAGCTGATCACGCTGGATGGCGGCACCGGCGCCTGCGCCGAGACGCGCGACATCGCGTCACGCAAGCTGGCATTGATCGAGCGGCGCATCGCCGATCTGGTTGCCATGCAAGGCGCTTTGCGCCGCCTCGTACGTCAGTGCGATGCCGGGGGCCCCGACACGTTCTGCCCGATCATTGACGCGCTGGCGGCGACCTGACGCGTCGCGGTCGAACGCCGACCCGGGATCGCTGGGTTGGCCTTCACGATGGTCCGGGCTTTGCGGTCGTTGCCGGGCCCGGCCGCGCCTCATCGGCCCATGACGGCCCAGGGCCGCCTTACCGATGGCAGTGTCCATCCGTGAGACGCCGGGCAACAATTCCCGGCAGAATCGGCCCGGGATTGATTTTCGGGGACGCGCACCATGCTGGCCGCACGGGAACACTGGGGCAGCCGCTTCGGCTTCATCATGGCCACGGCCGGGTCGGCGATCGGGCTGGGGAATATCTGGCGCTTTCCCTACATGGCGGGTGAGAACGGCGGTTCGGCGTTCATTCTCATTTACCTGGCCGTGGTGGTGACCTTCGGCATTTCGCTGGTCATGGCCGAGATGGTGCTGGGGCGGGTCACGCAGCGGAATCCGGTGGGCGCGTTCCGGGCGCTGGGCGGGCGCGGATGGGCGTTGGCGGGGGGCCTGGGGGTGCTGACCGGGTTCGTGATTCTGTCGTTCTACGTGGTGGTGGCGGGCTGGACCCTGGCCTACATGGTGTTCATGGCGGGCAACCAGTTGCCGACCGCCGACCCAGCGGTGCTCGGCGGCCATTTCAGCGGCTTCGTGGGCCGCACCTTCAGCCCGCTGTTCGCCGCGACGATCTTCATGGGTCTGACGGCGTGGATCGTCGCCGGCGGCGTGGGCAAGGGCATCGAGCGCGCCAGCAAGGTGTTGATGCCGCTGTTGTTCGTGCTGCTGCTGGTGCTGGTCGCACGTTCGGTGACGCTGCCGGGCGCCGACCCGGGGCTGGCCTTCTTGCTGACGCCTGACTTTTCGCGCGTGACCATCGACACCATCATCAGCGCCACCGCGCAGGCGTTCTTCTCGCTGTCGATCGGCATGGGGGTGATGATCACCTACGGCTCGTACCTGCCACGCAACGTGAACATTCCGCGTTCGACGCTGATCATCGTGCTGCTCGATGTCGGCGTGGCCGTGCTGGCCGCGCTGATGGTGCTGCCAGCGGTTTTTGCCGTGGGGCTGGACCCCAGCGCCGGACCGGGCCTGACCTTCATCACCCTGCCGGCCGTGTTCGCGAGCATGCCGTTCGGCAACCTGTTTGGCACCTTGTTCTTTGCCCTGCTGGCCATCGCCGCGCTGACCTCGGCGGTGTCGATTCTCGAACCGATGATTGCCTGGGCGGTGGACGAGCACGGCATTGGCCGCGGCGCCGCGACTCTGGCGGCCTCGCTGGTCTGCCTGCTGCTGGCCATTCCCGCGTCGCTGTCGTTTGGCCCGCTGAGCGACGCCACGCTGGCCGGCAAAACCTTTTTCGACTGGATGGATTTTCTGGCCAACAATGTGATGCTGCCCTTGGGCGGCCTGCTGGTGGCCAGCTTCGTGGGCTGGCGCTGGGCCAAACCGGCCTGCACGCACCTGACGAACGACGGCACCCTTCGCCTGCCGTGGCTCACGGCATGGATCTGGCTTCTGCGGGTGGGCGCGCCGGTGGCCATCGTCGCACTGGTCTGGCAGGCCGTCAGCACCTCTTGAAATCCGCTCAATAAACCGTAAAGGCCAAGACTCTTGGATGCTTTTTTCTCGCTGATCAATTCGCTCAACACCGTGATGCTGTCGGTGCCGGTGCTGTTGGCCCTGCTGTTGGTGGGCGTGGCGTTCACCTTCTGGAGCGGCTTTTCGCAATACCGCTCGCTGACCCACGGCGTGGCGCTGGTCACCGGGCGCGGCATCAAGACCGGGGATGGCGATGGCGTGCTCACCCACTTCCAGGCGCTGTCGGCCGCGCTCTCGGCCACGGTCGGGCTGGGCAACATCGGCGGCGTTGCCATTGCGGTGGCGCTGGGCGGCCCCGGCGCGGTGTTCTGGATGTGGATGGTGGCGATTGTCGGCATGGCCATCAAAAGCGTCGAGGTGTGGCTGGCCATGCTGTACCGCGACACCTCCGACCCGGCCAATCCGCGCGGCGGCACCATGTATGTGGCGCGCGAGGGCCTGAAGCAGATTCCCGGCCTCGCGAAGATTGCCCCGCTGATCGGCGCGGCGTTCAGCATTCCGCTGATTCTGTTCGGCGTGACCGGCGGCAACATGTTCCAGGCATGGAACGTGGCCGAAATTTCACACAGCTATTTCGGCATTCCCACCTGGATCAGCGGCGTGGTCATGGCGGTGGTCGTGGGGCTGGTCATTCTGGGCGGCATCCGCCGCATCGGCCGCATCGCCGCGGCCCTGGTGCCGCTGATGTGCGGCGTGTACGTGATTGCCGCCCTGGTGGTGCTGGGCAGTGAATGGCAGCAGTTGCCGGGCCTGTTCAAGCTGATCGTCAGCAGCGCCTTCCAGCCCACCGAAGCGGGCGGCGCGTTCCTCGGCGCGACCATCGGCGTGGCGTTCATCTTTGGCATGAAACGCGCGCTGTTTTCGTCAGAGGCGGGGCTGGGCTCCGCCCCGATTGCGCACGCGGCGGTGAAGACGCCCGAGCCCGCCACCGAAGGCATTGTTGCCGGCCTTGAGCCCTTCATCGACACCATTGTGGTGTGCACGCTGACGGCGCTGGTCATTCTGGTCAGCGGGGTGTGGAACCGCAGCGCCGAGGCCCCGTGGACCACGCCACCGGCCATGGTGGAACGCAGCGCCGGCCAGTGGCAGCCCGATCTCACGCATGCGCCGCCCGGCCTGGACCTGCGGGCCAGCGCGCAAGTCTTCGTGGTGGTGCGAGATGACGATGGCCAACGCAGCCGCATCTTCGCCTCGCTGGACGCCGACGGCGGCCTCGACTGGCGGCCACTGGCCGCCCAGCAGCCGCCGGTGCTGCTGGAGTCGGGTGTGTTTGCCGACTATCCGGCCGCCACCCTCACCGCCCGCGCCTTCGACCACGCCTTCGACGGCCTCGGCCGCTGGATGGTGGTCATTGCCGTTTGGCTGTTTGCGCTGTCCACGCTCATCACCTGGAGCTACTACAGCGAACAGGGTCTGGTGTACCTAATGGGCAGCGGCTGCGTGACCGCGTTTCGCCTGCTGTGGTGCGCCTTGATCGTGCTGGCCACGGTGGGCGTGATCCGCACCGATGTCGAGATCGACGCGCTGTCGACCGTGGCCATTGGCTTCATGCTGCTCATCAACCTGCCCATGCTGGCGCTGCTGGGGCACCACGCCATGCGCTGTTACAAGGACTACATTCGCCGTCTCGACGCAGGCGAACTGGACCGCCGTTAGGGGCCCTGCCCGGCAACCCGCAGCAGTGACGCGGGCGGGTCGGTTCCCGGCCAGCAGGGCGCACACGGGGCCTGCAAGCGGAGTCCGGCGTCGCGGATCAGGCACGCCCATCTCCAATGGCCCATCGACCGCCGCAATATGCCCGCGTAACGCCGGTTTACGCCACACTTTGCGGATGAACGAATCGCCCACCACCGCGCTCCCCGACCGCCTGATCCACGCCCACCAGCCGGGCCGCCGCATGGGCGTGCTGATGGTCAACCTGGGCACGCCCGAGCGCCCCACGCCGGGCGCGATTCGCCGCTATCTGCGGCAGTTTCTCAGCGACCGGCGCGTGGTGGAGGTGCCCCGGCCGATCTGGTGGCTGATCCTCAACCTCATCATCCTGCCGCTGCGGCCGATCAGGCTCGCCAAAACCTATGGTTCGGTCTGGCACCCGGAGGGTTCGCCGCTCATGGTCATCAGCCAGCAGCAGCACCGGGCCCTGCAGGCCGCGCTGGCCGACACCGCCGTGGTGGAACTGGCCATGACCTACGGCCAGCCATCGATTCCCGCTGCGCTGGCACGCCTCAAGGCCCAGGGCGCCGACCGGGTGCTGGTGCTGCCGCTGTATCCGCAGTATTCGGCCACCACCACGGCGGCGGTGACCGACGCCGTGTTCAGGGTGCTGATGCAAGACCGCGACCCGCCGGCACTGCGCATCATTCGCCAGTACCACGACGACCCCGCCTACATCGACGCGTTGGCGCAGTCGGTGGAACGCCACTGGGCCGAGCACGGCCGGGGCGATCACCTGCTCTGCTCGTTTCACGGCATCCCGCAGCGCAATGTGCTGCTGGGCGATCCCTACCATTGCCAGGCGCACAAGACGGCGCGGCTGCTGCGTGAACGGCTGGGGCTGGCGCCAGATGCGATGAGCCTCAGCTTTCAGAGCCGGCTTGGCAGAATGCCGTGGCTGCAGCCCTACACCGAGGCGCACGTCACCGCGCTGGCGCACGCAGGGGTGAAACAGCTCGACGTGATCTGTCCGGGCTTCGCGGCCGATTGTCTGGAGACGCTGGAAGAGGTCGCCATCGGCTATCACGAGACCTTCACCCACGCCGGCGGCACGGCACTGCGCTACATCCCCGCCCTCAACGCCGAGGCCGGGCACATCGCCTGTCTGACCTCACTGGTGCGCACGCATCTGCAAGGCTGGGGCGAGAGCCGCAGCGAATCGCCCGCCGAGATCGATGCGCGCCTGGCCGAAGTCACCCGCGTGCTGCCCGGCGCCAATTTCAGCGGCCTTTGAACCCTCATTGCGCGATGCCGCGAATGTGCACCTCGATGACGCCTGAGGCTTCCTTGCCTTCGGCGCTACGCACGGCGTAGATCACCCGGTCGGGGGGAATTCCCAGCCCCACCACCAGGGCGCGGGCCACGCGCACACGCCGCGCCGTGCCGAGATCACCGGCCGTGCGCCCCAGCCCGATCAACTGCACCTGGCCACGACCGGAGCGCAGCAAGGCTTCGCGATGCGGCGCCAGCATGGCCCGCAGGCCGCTGATCTGGGCGCCGGAGATTTCGTAGTCGCTGCCGGCGTCGAAGACCAGCCGCCAGATCAGTGACGGGTCTGCCATCGGCGGCGCGACGGTCGGCGCCGCACGGCCCACGCGGATGATGCGCGAAGGGTCGGCGGGTGGCGCGCTGCCCGCCCGTGGCGCCGCAGTGGGCAATGGCGTGGAACGCGGCCCCGAAGGCGGCGCGGGCTGCTGCGTGCGACCGGGCACGCTCACCGATGTTGATGCGGGGAGTGGGGTCGGGGTCGGGTTTGATTGTGGTGCCGGTGCGGCTGCGGGTGTTGGTCGCTGGCTTTCTGAGCGCACGACGGCGCCGGGCAAGGGCAGCATTCTGGGCGTCGGGTCCGCGGGGGGCGGCGTTCGGGTGGGCGTCATCCCTCGGCGCGGCGGCGGGGTAACGGCAGGCAAGCTTTGCAGGGGGCGCGGCGTACCGCTGCGCGGCAGCTCGACCCGCACATCCACGGCACGTTGGTCACTGCCATCCACCGCGCAGCCGCCCCCGGTGGCGGGCGTGCCCAGCGGCGTGTCCTGGCACTGGTCCAGGCCATCGGGAACGCCATCGAAATCGCTGTCGATCGCGCAGCCCTGCGCGTCAACCTGCGCGCCCGGAGGCGTTCTGGGGCAGGGGTCGGCGTGGTCGGGCACGCCATCACCGTCGCTGTCGGTCTCGAACGGACAACCGTAGGCATCGATCACGGCCTTGGCCGGCGTGCCGGAGCAGAGATCGGCAATGTCGGGGATGCCATCGCCGTCAGTATCGAGGCGCTGCGGCGTGGCGCGTGCACAGCCGAAAACATCCACCTGCGTGCCCGCGGGCGTGTCGGCGCACAGATCAAAGGCGTCGGGAATGCCGTCACGATCACGATCGGGACCGGCAGCACTCAGCGCCGTGACCGCCGTCACGGCAAGCAAACCCACGGCACGCCCCACTCCCCGAAGACCTCGCATGCGCCCCTTTCAAACGATTCATTTACCGAGTGCTGGGCCCACTTTATGCGACGCCGCCCCACGCCGCAGCGCGCCCGCCTCCACGCAGCGTCCCGCCGCGCAAACCGAGCGCACGCCAACCGCCGGTCAATGCCCGGCCGGAACTCTCGCTTCGATGCACAACCCCTGGCCGGCGTGGCGTGCAACCCGCAGGGTTCCGCCCAGCAGGGCCGCCCTTTCACGCATGCCCATCATCCCGAAATGCCGGGCGGTTTCAGCCGGGTCGGCCGGCAAGCCGACGCCGTCGTCGGCAATGACCAGATGCAGCGCCCCTGCCGCTTGGGTCAACGACACGGTGAGCCGCGTGGCCGAGGCATGGCGCAGCACGTTGGTGGTGGCCTCCTGGGCAATCCGGAACAGGGCGTTCTCGATTTCGGGCGCGCACCGGCCCAAGTCCTCGTCCGCGGTAAAGCTCAGCGACAAGCCGCCGAGGGTCGCCTGGCGTTGCGTGTAAGCGCGCAGCGCCGGCACCAGGCCCAAGTCCACCAGCATGGCCGGGCTCAGGTCCAGCGACAGGGTGCGCACCTGCTCGATCAGGCCGCCGAACTGTTCGGTCCAGCGCGCCCGCAGCGCCTGCGGCAACCGCAGCGCCGGATCGCGCAGCTCGATCAGGGCGGCGGTCAGCTGTTGGCCGATCTCATCGTGAAGTTCTCGCGCCAGGTGGCGCCGCTCGTGTTCCTGCACCTGCACCAGCTGGGCGCCGAGTGCGCGCAAACGCTCGGCCATGGCCGCGAGTTCGGCCTCGCGCTGGCGCTGCTCGGTCACGTCCATCACCACCGCCAGCAGGCGCCGCTGTTGCGGCGCGGCCAGGCACAGGCCGCGCTCGCCGATCCAGCGGGTCTCACCCTCGGCGACGATGACCCGATACGCCTGCTCATAGGGCAGTCCCTGGTCAATGGCCTGCCGCCATTGCGCGCTCACCGCGTCCCGGTCGGCAGGGTGAATGTGCAGGATCAAATGCTCGAAATCCTCCAGCAGCTCCTGTGCGGCGCACCCCAGAACCGCGCGCGCCTCGGCAGAGACCCGCAGCCGCCGGGCATCGACATCCAGCTGCCAACTGCCCATGCCGGCGGCCTGCAGCACCAGACGCTGCTGCACCTGTGCAGCGGCAAGCTGCTGCTGCAGGCGGAACTGCTCGCGCGCGTCCCGCAAGATCACCGTGTAAAACGTGTCGCCCCGCAGTTGCAGCAGGCTGATCGACGCCGTCACCGGAATCGTTGCGCCTTGTGCGTGCCTGAGCGTCATCGCCTGCCCGGTGCCCACGGTGAGCGACAGCGCCGGCGCATCTTCGGTGCACAACCAGCGGCCCAGTGGCCGCCCTTCGATGTCGGTTGCCGGCGCGCCCAGCAGGCGCTCGGCCGCGTGGTTGCAGGACAACACCTGCAAGTCGGCATCGAGGGTGAGAATCGGGTCGGCCGCACAGCGCAGCAGACCTTCCTGCCGCAGCAGCCGCTGGCTCTGCCCGGTGGCCTGATCCAGAGCGTCGGTAATGTCGGCCTGATGCGCGATGACGCAGATGCCCTCGACGGGCTCGGCCAGTCGCTGGGCGGTTTCCTTGATCCACCGCAGCGCGCCGCCAACGCTGACCCAGCGATAGATCTGCTCGTAGCGATCGCCTGCGGTGGTCAGGGCCTGGCGCGCGGCCATCAGGCCAGGGCAGTCGTCGGCGTGGACCTGCCAGTCGGGCTCGGCCCACCGCGCCGCAACCGGGTTGCGGTACACGACCGCCAGGCCGGCATCGAATCCAATGACCCCCAGTGGCGAGATCCCCGCCAGCATCTGCAGCACGGCCGCGCCGGCGGGTCCTGTTGCACCTTGCTCAGCGATCAGTGGCAGGTTCATGACCGCAGCCTGCCGCATCAGCCGCCACGATCAAACCCCAGGGCGATGGGACGCCCTGTTGAGACGACGGATGGCTCCTCGCCCGCCCGGCCGGCAACTAGAACAGCTCGACCCCGCCGGCCTGCATCGCCACCTGCGTCACCGGTTTGTGCGGGGCCACCACCACCCGCTCCCGCAGGTTGCGCACGCGGGTCATCACCCGCTCCAGTTCGGGCACCACGTCGTGGCCACCGTTGAACTGCAGGGCTTCCAGCGCCCGGGTTTCGTGCTCGATCTCTTCCAGCCGCGACAGGTGCACCTCGGCAGCGCCCAGGGCCTGACTGGTGATGTCTTCAAACTGCAGGGCCCGTACCGCTTCGGCCACCGCGTGGCTGATGCGCTGCGCCGAGCCCTGCGCCTGTTGCAGGGTGTTGCCCAGGGTCTGGTTGAGGGTTTCGACATGGCCGATCAGACGCGCGGTACCGCTGTGCGCTTCGTCGCTGAGCGAGCCGTCGCGCTGGCTCATGGCGCTGACGGTGGCGCGCACCGTCGACACCGCCTCGCGCGCCCCCAGGGCAAGGCCGCGAATCTGTTCATTGAAGGTGTTGGAGCGCTGCGACAGCGAGCGCACTTCGTCGGCCACCACCGCAAAGCCACGCCCGGCCTCACCGGCGCGTGCGGCTTCGATGGCGGCATTGAGCGCCAGCAGATTGGTCTGGTCGGCGATGGTCTTCACGTCTTCGAGCAGCACGAACATGCCGTCCAGCTTCTTCGACATTTCGTCGATCTGCTGCACGGTCGTGCCCGACTGGCTGGACACCTGGCCCAGCGCCGTGGCCATGCGCTCCATCAACTGCCGTGCCTCGTCGGAAAATTCACGCACATTGCCGGCGCCGCTGCCCTTGCCGCGGCGGTCAACCACGCCGCACATCAATTCGGCCTGGCTGCGCGACTCCCGGTTCAGGCCCTCGAAGCTCTGCCCCAGCTTCTGCACCGCATCACCCACCAGACCCCGCGCACGGACAATCTCGGACTGTGTGCCCTTGATCTCGGCAGCGACGAACTCGCGCATCTCGTTGACCAGTTCGGCGCCGCTTTTCATCGCCCTGCTGGCCGCGCCGTAGTGGGTCATTTGATATCGGAGCAGATAGGCGAGCGACCAGGCCACCACGGTTGCGGCGGCACTGAGATACACCCACCCGGGTTGGTCACTGACCAGCAGCAGATACAGGTGAATGCCAGACAGGCTGATCGGCGCAGCCAGCAGAATCAGGTCGATGTGTGCAGTCTTGAGCGTCATTTAAGGGACTCCGGGGGCAGGCATGAAAGGGGCTTTTTATGGTTATCGGCTGCGCTCGGCCTGACTTAAGCGACCGTGGTGCCGTCGGGCCGCATCCATCAACCGCTCAGCGACCTGAGCGATGGGCAGCACGGCCTCTGCGGCGCCGAGCCGGAATGCGGCCCCCGGCATGCCCCAGACCACCGAGGTGGCTTCGTCCTGCACGCAGGTGTAGGCGCCGCTCTGGCGCAGGCGCAACAGGCCCTGTGCGCCGTCTTCGCCCATGCCGGTCAACAGCGCCGCCGCCAGATTGCTGCCGGCGGCTTCAACGGCGGCGTTGAACATCACATCGACCGATGGCGCGAATCCGTTGACCCGGTCGGCCTCGCCAATACGGCAGACATAGCGCGCGCCGTCGCGCACCACGCGCAACTGGTGGCCGCCCGGGGCAATCCACACCTGCCCGGTGGCCAGTCGCGCGCCGTCGAAGGCCTCGCCGACGCGCACCGCGCAACTGCGGTCCAGCCGCTCGGCAAAGCTGCGCGAAAACACCGGCGGAATGTGCTGCACCACCACCGCACCGGGCGCATCCGGCGGCAACGAGGTCAGCACGTCGTGCAGGGCTTCGGTGCCGCCGGTGGAGGCGCCCAGCACGAAGAAAAAATCGGTGGACAGCGCCAGCGGCTGCACCCGGCGCGGCGGCGGCCGATCGCGCGGCCCGATCCGCGCCTGGGCGGCGCTGACCACGGCATTGCACAGGGTCTGCGCGGCGTCACGCAGCCCATCGGCGATGCCCAGTGTCGGCTTGGCGACGATCTCGACGGCGCCCAGCTGCAGCGCCCTGATCGCCGCGTCGGCGCCCTGCTGGGTCAGGGACGAGACCATGACCACCGGCATCGGGTGCAGCCGCATCAGATGGTCGAGAAAGGTCAGGCCGTCCATGCGCGGCATCTCGACATCCAGGGTGATCACATCGGGCTGCAGTTGCTTGATCAGCGCGCGGGCCTGATACGGATCGTTGGCGGTGCCCACCACCTGTATGCGCCGGTCGGCGCCCAGCAGTTCGGTGAGCAGCTTGCGGATCATCGCCGAGTCGTCGACCACCAGTACGCGCGTAACCATCAGAACAGCTCCACGGTGCCACTGGACACCGGCGCGGCGACCAGCTGGGTGCGATAGCGGGTTTCTTCGGCCAGCAGCGGATCACGCGCGGCAATCGGCAGCGACTTCACGAACGCCTTGCCCGACCGGGTGTGAAAAGCGACCTTGCGCGGGTGGATGTCGAGCAGGTCGCGGCCGATCACCGAAATGTGCTCCAGCGCCAGAAAATCTTCGACAAAGCGCACGTTGCGCTTGCCGACATCCATCGCCGTCATGCCGCGCAGCACCGCGCCGCCGCCGAAGATCTTGGCCGTGAGCTTGGCGCGCTGCGCGCCCAGCTGCAGCAGCGCGTTGATCAACAGCTCCATGGCATGAATGCCGTAGCGCGCCGAGCCGTTGGACTCGGCACCACCCTCCGGCAGCATGAAATGGTTCATGCCGCCAATGCCCTGCGTGGGATCGTGCAGGCAGGCGCTGACGCAGGACCCCAGCGTCGTCACCAGGGTCACGTCGCGGGCGTCGGCGTGGTAGCCGCCCGGCAGAATCTTGATGACCGGTGTGCCGGCGCGGATGGACGGGTTGGGCGCGTTCATGCGCTGGCGGCCGCTGCCGGCGCATACACGGTCTGTCCCAGCGAGCGGAACAGGTGATGGGCGTGAAAAAAGCTTTCGGAATGACCGGCAAACATCAGCCCGTCCGGGCGCATCACCGCCCGCAATTGGCCCAGCACCTGCAACTGCGTGGGCTTGTCGAAATAGATCATCACGTTGCGGCAGAACACCACGTCGATGTCGCGCCAGCGCGGCGGCTGGGCGTTGAGCAGGTTCCACGGCTGAAAGCGCACCCGTGCGGCCAGCTCGGGCCGCACTTTGGCTTCGCCGTCCTGGGCGCCGCGACCGCGCAGAAAAAAGCGCCGCTTCTGGTCCAGGCTCAAGGGCGAAAGCCGGGTCAGCGGATACTGACCTGCCGCGGCAATGGCCAGGGCATCGGTGTCGATGTCGGTGGCCAGAATCTGCACCGGCGGTTGCAGCGTGTCGAAGGCCTCGCAGGCGGCCATGGCCAGCGACCACGGCTCTTCGCCGGTGCTGGCGGCCGCGCACCAGATGCGAAGCGGTCGCGGTGCGGTGGCGCGCAGCAGGTGCTGCTTGAGCCGGTCGAAGTGATGCGCCTCGCGAAAGAACGCCGTCAGATTGGTGGTGAGCGCGTTGATGAACGGCTCGATCTCATCGCCACCCTCATCGCGGACGGTGGCCAGGTAGGCGTCGAAGCCATCGAGCTTGCGCGCCCGGATGCGGCGAATCAGCCGGCTGTACACCATGTCCTGCTTGGCGTCGGTGAGCGCGATGCCCGCCAACTGGTGGATGCGCTGCTGCACGAAGCGAAAGTGCGCGGGCGTAAAGCGAAAGTCGCGTTGTTCAGCGGTCACGGCGGCGGGGGCCGACACGGTCATGTCACCTGCGCTTCACTGTGCAACGCGGCACGGCCGGGTGTGGGTCGCCGCACGCAGCGCGCCCCCCTGGAACCGACCCCGCGGCTCGAACGCCACCGGGGCGCCCGACAGACTCAGACCCCAATTGGCCATCCACACCAGCCAGCGGGCGGGGCAGAAGCGGCCGTGACGATAGGCACCGAGCAGATCCATGACGAACTCCAGTGACGTGACGCGGGAAAGAAGGGCCCGCCATGCCTTCAGGCGCATGGCGGGCATGACGACCGCAGGGCTCAGAACTCGGCCCAGTCGTCCTGCGCAGCGGCCGCCTTGGCGCTGCCACCCGGCGCGCTCTTGATGGCCACCGCACGGCTGGGGGCCGGTCGGGCATTGCCAAGGGCCCGATGGCCGCCATCGCTGCCGCCGCGTGCGTTGGGCAGCGTGGTGACCTTGGATGAAGGCGGCGGGCTCATGTCGCCATCGCCGGCCAGACGAAAGCTGCCCACCTGCTCTGAAAGCCCGGCGACCTGATCTTCGAGCGACCGTGCGGCGGCCGAGGCTTCTTCCACCAGCGCCGCGTTTTGCTGGGTGACCTCGTCCATCGAGGTGATGGTCTGGTTGACCTGTTCGATGCCCTGGCTCTGCTCAAGGCTGGCGGCGGTGATCTCGCCCATGATGTCGGTCACGCGCTTCACCGACTGCACGATCTCGTCCATGGTTTTGCCGGCCTGTTCGACCAGTTCCGAGCCACCGTGAATCTTGCTCACCGAGTCGGAGATCAGGGTCTTGATCTCTTTGGCCGCCGCCGCCGAGCGCTGCGCCAGCGAGCGCACCTCGGAGGCCACCACCGCGAAGCCGCGGCCCTGCTCGCCGGCGCGGGCGGCTTCCACCGCCGCATTCAGCGCCAGAATGTTGGTCTGGAAGGCGATGCCATCGATGACGCCGATGATGTCGGCGATCTTCTTCGAACTGTCGTTGATGTCGGCCATGGTGGTGACCACCTTCGACACCACCGCCCCGCCCTTGCCGGCCACGTCGGTGGCTCCGATGGCAAGCTGGTTGGCCTGCTTGGCGTTTTCGGCGTTCTGCTTGACGGTGCTGGTCAGCTCTTCCATCGAGCTGGCGGTTTCTTCCAGGCTGGCGGCCTGTTGTTCGGTGCGGCGCGACAGGTCGAGGTTGCCGGCGGCAATCTCGCGCGAGGCGGTATTGATGGTGTCGGTGGCCAGCTTGATCTGGGTGATGATGCCGGTGAGCTGCGCCACGGTTGCATTGGCATCGTCCTTGAGCTTGCCGAAGGTGCCCTTGAAGTCGCCCTGCACGCTCTGCGTGAGGTCACCCTGGGCCAGTGCGCCCAGCACGCGGGCCACTTCATTGAGGCCGACGCTGCTGGTTTCCATCAGCACGTTGATGTTCTCGGCCAGCAGCCTGAAGAAGCCCTCCTTGTTTTCGACCGCGATGCGCTGGGTGAAGTCACCATTGGCCGCCGCCTGCACGATGCTGCCCACCTCGACCTCCACCGCCACTTCGGCGGTGCGGTCCTTCCACTCCACCACCGCGCCCAGACGCTCGCCGGCGGCATTGATGATGGGCGCCGCAATCAGCGAGAAGGTGCGGCCACCCACCACGATCTGCGTGCGGTGGGTTTCGCGGAAGGTCGACAGCATGCGCGCCTGATGCTCGGGGTTCTTGTGGAACACGTCGATCTTGGCGCCCTGCAGTTTGGCGGCGTCGAAGTGCGGCAGGGCTTTGCGGATGTCGGCCTCGGCGTGCACCATCATCTGCTGCACCGCGCCGTTCATGTAGATGATGTTGCGATCGTTGTCGGCAATCATCACGTTGGTGGTGACGTTGTCCAGCGCCATCTTGATGCGCAGGTTCTCGTCGCTCAGACGCCGCTCGGTGGCCTGGCGCTCGGCCTCCACCCGCTGCAGTTCCAGCTCGGCCGTCATGTCTTTCCATTCGACCACGTAACCGAGGCGCATGCCCTGATCGTCGTTGATCGGATTGAGGATCAGGCTGAAGGTACGGCCACCCAGCACCAGCTTGGCGTTGTGGGTATCGGTCATCTTGGCCAGCAGCTCGCGCTGGTAGGCCGGCTTCTTGTGGAAGGTGTCGATGTTGGTGCCGACCACCGCCTCGGCCTTGAAGCTCGGCACGTCCTTGCGGATATCGCTCTCGGCGGTCGCCAGCATCTCCTTGATGGAGTTGTTGACGTACACCACGTTGAGATCGGCATCGGCGACCATCACATTGGTCTGCACCACGTCGAGGCCCTGTTTGATGCGCTGGGTTTCGGCACTGAGCACGGCTTCACGGGCTTGAGCCGCCAACTCTTCGCGCTTCATCTCGGTAACGTCGGTGGCAAACTTGACGACCTTGACCACCCGGCCGTCGCTGCCCATCACCGGGTTATAGGTGGCCTGGATCCAGATGTCGCTGCCGCTCTTGGTACGGCGGCGGTAACGCGCAGCGTCGAACGCGCCGCGGCCCAGCTTTTCCCAGAACTGGCGGTATTCCTCGGTCTTGCGGTAGTCCGGGTCCACGAACAGGCCGTGATGCTTGCCGACAACTTCATCGCGGGTATAACCCAGCGCCGCCAGAAAATTGTCGTTGGCCATGAGCACCTCGCCAGTGGGCGTGAACTCGATCACCGCCTGCGAACGGTCGAGCGCGGCCATGACGCCGGTCACGGCCTGCAGGGACGCTTCGGCGTCGGCCAGTTGGCGACGGTGACGTGCGCCTGCCTCCTCGGTCTGGCGATAGGCCATCACCACTGCGGCGATGGCAACGATCACCAGCAGCAGGCTGCCGGTGATCCAGGCCTCCATGCTCAGCGCGCCGTTCATGTGCGCCAGGCACAGCGCCGGCAGCAGCAGGGTGGATGCGACCGCCGCACCCAGCGGCAGCTTGGGGTTCAGCGGGGTGACGGATTTGGCAGTCATGAGAGGCTCCGGGAAGAACGGCAACGGGATCAGGCGGCAACAGCGGCGTCGAACAACGCCATGTCTTTGCTTTTGAATAATTTTTCGATGTCGAGAACGATCAGCATCTGGTCGTCACGCTCGACCAGTCCGGCGACGTAGTGCACGTCGATGCCGCTGCCGAACTCGGGGGTGGCGCGAATTTCCTCATCGACCAGGCGCACCACGTCGGAAACGCGGTCCACCACCATGCCGATGACGCGCTTGGCGACATTGAGAATCACCATCACGGTGAAGTCGTCGTACACGGCTTCACCGAGGTTGAACTTGATGCGCATGTCCACCACCGGAACAATGGTGCCGCGCAGGTTGATCACGCCCTTGATGAAGTCGGGCGCCGAGGGCAGCCGGGTAACGCTGTCGTAGCCGCGAATCTCCTGCACCCGCAGGATGTCGACGCCGTAGGTTTCCCTGGCGAGGCAGAAGGTCAGAAACTCGGCACCGGCGTCGTTGTGGTCGAGGCTGTGCTTGGGTTCCGACGGGCTTTGGCTTCCATCCATCGTGGGCTCCAGTGATTGAGGTTCAGGCTGCAATGGCCAGCGCCGAAACGGCGGTCAGCCTTGACACATCGAGGATCAGCGCCACGCGCCCATCCCCCAGAATCGTCGCTCCGGCAACGCCGGGCACCGATCGGTAGTTCTGCTCCAGGCTCTTGATCACCACCTGTTGCTGGCCCACCAGGGCGTCCACCATCAGCGCCAGACGGCGCCCGTCGGCTTCCACCACCACTGCAATGCCGGGGCCTTGGTAGTCGGTCGGCAGACCAAAGTGATCGGCCAGCCGCATGAGCGGCAGATAGGTGTCGCGCACCTTGACCAGCCGCTGCTGCCCGCCCAGCGGTGGCATCTGCCCCGGCTGCGGCTGGAAGCTCTCCATGACGCTGGCAATCGGCACGATGAACACCTCATCGCCCACGGCGACGCTCATGCCGTCGAGAATCGCCAGCGTCAGCGGCAGGCGCACCGCCACGCGGGTGCCCTTGCCGGGGTTCGAGAAAAGCTCGATCCGCCCGCCGAGTGCGAGCACGTTCTTGCGCACCACGTCCATGCCGACACCACGGCCGGACACGTCGGTGACGGCATCGGCCGTCGAGAATCCGGGCTCGAAGATCAGGTTGTCGATGTCGGCATCGGTGGCCGGGCGCTCGCTGATCACGCCACGCTCGATGGCCTTGGCGAGAATCCTCTCGCGATTCAGGCCGCGGCCATCGTCCTCGATCTCCAGCACGATGGAACCGGAGGCATGCCGGGCGCTGAGTCTGAGGCGGCACTCTTCCGGCTTGCCGACGGCACGCCGTTCCTCGATGGTTTCGAGGCCATGATCGAGCGCATTGCGCAGCAGGTGCATCAACGGATCGGTGATGCGTTCGATCATGCCCTTGTCGAGTTCGGTGGCCTCGCCTTCGAGCACCAGCTTGACGCGCTTGCCCAACTGGCCGGCCAGATCGCGCACCACGCGCGGGAAGCGCGAAAACACCGTGCCCACCGGCAGCATGCGCACCGCCAGCACCGAGGACTGCAGCGAGCGGGTGTTGCGCTCGAGCTGCTCCAACGTGGAATGCAGGCGTTCGAACTGCACGGGGTCCAACCCCGACACCGCCTGGTGCAGCATGGCCTGGGTGATCACCAGCTCGCCCACCAGGTCGATCAGGGCATCCACCTTGTCCACCCCCACGCGAATCGAGGCCGAGGGCAGTTGCGTCGGGGCGGCCACCGTCGCTTCGAGGCGCGCGGGCTGTTCGGCAACCGCAGCGGCGACAGGCGATGTGGTTTGCGGCTTCGGGGACGCAGTGGTCGCACGCTGCGTCACGGTCAGGGCACAGCAGTCATCGACCCAGGAAAACACGTCGCGAATGGCCGCCTCATCGGCTTCGGTGACCAGCGTCAAATCCCAGGCCAGCCGGCAGTCGTCCACCGACAGGGTTTCGATGGCCACGTCTTCGCCCTGCGGCTCGATCAGCGTGCCGGTGAGTTCCCCCAGCTCGGCCAGGGCCTGCATCAGCAGCAGCGGCTCGTTTCCGGTGGCGAGCAAACCGGAGGCCGGGGCAAAGTGAATCGACCAAGCGGCGCGCGGTGAGGGTGTTGGCGTTGGCGCGGGTGCGTCTGCCTTTGCCGCGCTGCCGCTCACCGGCGCCGCGCCCAGAACCGCCTTCAGCGCGGCCTCGAAGGCCTGCACCTGGGCTTCCGGGCAGGGCTGTTCGGCCTGTGCGGCGCTGATCATGGCGCGCACGCCGTCGACCGACTGGTACAGCACCTTGAGCACACCGGCATCGGCACTGCGATGGCCTGCGCGCATCTCGTCGAGCAGGGTTTCCAGATGATGGGTGGCCTGGCTGATGCGCGAAAAGCCAAAACTGCCGGCGCCGCCCTTGATGGAGTGGGCCGCGCGAAAAATGGCGTGCAGGGTTTCTTCCGTGGCCTGCCCGGATTCAAGGTCGAGCAGGCCGGCTTCCATCACCGACAGGCCTTCGAGGCTTTCCTCGAAAAACCCGGCGTGGAACTGCCGGATGTCGATGCTCATTGCGGCAACACACGCTTCAGCGTGGCGAGCAACTGCTCGGGATTGAAGGGCTTCACCAGCCAGCCGGTGGCACCGGCGGCGCGGCCTTCCTGCTTTTTGCCATCACCGGCTTCGGTGGTGAGCATCAGCATTGGCGTGTACTGGTAGGCCGGCAGTGCACGCAGCGCCCTGATCAGGCTGATGCCGTCCATGTTGGGCATGTTGACGTCGGCCAACACCAAGTCATATTGCCCGCCCCTGGCCTTGTCCAGCGCAATGGCGCCGTCTTCGGCTTCGGTCACGGCATAGCCGGCGCTGGCGAGGGTGAACGACACCATCTGGCGCATGGAAGAGGAGTCGTCTACGGCAAGAATGTGCGGCATGAAGGGCTCCAGCTCAATTGGCGGAAACCGCGTCTCTGGGCAAACCCAAAGCGTCGGTCATGAACAGTTGACGGGCCGCGCGGCGCAGCGGCTCGGATGCCGACAGCCAGCGCCATTCGTGCGCCTGATCGATCACGTCGCGCCGCGCCAGCCACAGCAATTGCAGTACAGCGGTGCCGATGCGGGTCACGGCGTGGCCATCCACTTCGATCGCCTCGCCCGATTTCAGGGCGCCGAGCAGCACCTGGGACAGGGTCTGTGCATCGGGAAGCAGGCATTGCGCGGGGAGTTCGAGTTTCATGGCGGCGACCACGTCAGGGGTATCCCCGCTATCGGCGCCGCGCGTGCCGGATTGAGACCGCTCGTCTGCCCTGCGTGCGCCTTGGTCGCCACGCGCGCTCGGCTGACAAACAATGTGGCTCAAACGGCGACCCTCAGGCGCTGACGCGCCAGCACGACGCCGGTCGGCGGCGGCCGCACCGCAGGCCCCCACCGGCCCCCGTCCCCCGTGGGCACCGGGGCGGATATGCTGGCGCCCTTTCGTTGCCGGTCTGCTGAGTGAAAGTTCCCCCACGCCTACAACCCCTGATCGACGAAGGCATCATCGATGCGGTGATGCGGTCATTGAAAAGCGGCAAAGAAGCCATCGTTTATGTGGTGCGCTGCGGCGACCAACTGCGCTGCGCCAAGATCTACAAGGAGGCCGACCAGCGCGGCTTTCAAAAGCTCGCCGCCTATCAGGAAGGTCGCAAGCGACGCGGCGGCCGTGACGAGCGCGCCCTGAAGAGCGGCGGCCGGCGCGGCCGCGAGCTGCAGGAAACCGAGTGGCAAAGCGCCGAAGTCGATGCGCTGTACCGGCTCGATGCCGCCGGCGTACGGGTGCCCAAACCCTACGGCATGTTCAACGGCGTGCTGATCATGGAACTGATCTGCGACGCCGAGGGCGGCGTCGCGCCGCGGCTGATCGACGTGGACTTCACCGCCGAAACCGCCCGCCTCTGGTTTCGCAAACTCATCGGCGATGTGGTTCGCATGCTCTGCGCCGGGCTGATTCACGGCGACCTGTCGGAATACAACGTGCTGATCGACGACACCGGCCCGGTGATCATCGATCTGCCGCAGGTGATCAACGCCAGCGCCAACCACCAGGCCTTCCGCCTGCTGGAACGCGACATCAACAACCTGCGCGCCACCTTGGGCCGCGCCGCGCCCGACCTGCTCGACACCCGCTACGCCCACGAGATCTGGGCGCTGTTCCAGTCCAGCGCGCTGACGCCCGACACGCCGCTCAGCGGGCAGTTTCAACTCGACGAGCAGGCCGCCGACCTCGACTCGATCTTTGATTCCATCGAAGACGCCAAACGCGAACAGGCGGCCCGCGAGCGCGGTCGCATCGAGGCCGAGCAGGCACAGGATCAGGAGTAACGGCCAATGATTCACCCGATACTGAAAATGGGCGACCCGCGCCTGCTGGAAGTGGCCCAGCCGGTCACTGCCTTCAACACGCCCGAACTGGATGCGCTGATCAATGACCTGATCGACACCATGCGCGCCGCCAACGGCGCCGGGCTGGCCGCGCCGCAAATTGGCGTACCGCTGAGGGTGGTGATTTTCGGCTTCGACCACAACCCGCGTTACCCCGATGCCGAGGCCGTCCCCTTCACCGTGCTCTGCAACCCGACGCTGACGCCGCTGGGCCAAGACATGGAAGACGGCTGGGAAGGCTGCCTCAGCGTGCCGGGCCTGCGCGGTCTGGTGCCGCGATTTTCACGGCTGCACTACACCGGCCTTGACGCCCAAGGCGCGATCATCGACCGCAAGGTGACGGGCTTTCACGCCCGCGTGGTGCAGCACGAATGCGATCACCTCGACGGTGTGCTCTACCCCCGCCGCATCCGCGACATGCGTCAGTTCGGATTTATCGACACCCTGCCGTCCGCCATCGCCCCGGCAACACCGGACGAATGACCGGCACGCCCGATGGCGTGGATGCGGCGGCCAGGTAAAACGCCAGACACCGGCGCAAGACCACAGCACGACCACCGGACCAATCCCGGCTGAAAGAACCTGGCTGACCCGGCAGGGCATGGCATGGCATGGCAGCGACACTTGTGTTCAATGCACCCGATCCAGAGGGCTCACCACGCCGCGTCCACCCCGGTTCAGCACATGCGTATAGATCATCGTGGTACTGACGTCGGAGTGACCCAGAAGCTCCTGCACGGTACGGATGTCGTAGCCGCCCTCGATCAAATGCGTGGCAAAACAATGGCGCAGCACGTGTGGTGACACCGGCTTGGCAATATCAGCCGTCTTCGCCGCCGCCCGCACCGCCCGCTGTACCTGTTGCTCGTTGATATGGTGCCGGCGCTGTGCGCCCGAACGCGGATCGGTCGAAAGGGCAGAGGCCACAAACACATATTGCCAGCCCCACTCCCGCGGCGCGCCAGGATACTTGCGTGCCAGCGCATCAGGTAACCACACATCGACCCGTCCTGACTGACGATCACGATCGAACACCGTACGGCGCACCGCCAGATGCGCGCGCAACGGCTCCACCAATGACTCCGGCAATGCCGTGACACGGTCTTTGCCACCCATGCCGTCGCGAACCACCACCTCACGCCGCAACAGGTCGACATCTTTCACCCGCAGGCGAACGCCCTCCATAAGGCGCATGCCCGTGCCATACAGCAGCCGCGCAACCAACCCCGGCACATCGTCCGGTAGCGCCGCCAACACCCGGCGCACCTCACGCACCGTCAATATGGTGGGTAGCCGCTGCGGCTTCTTCGCCCGGGTCACATCTTTCAGCCAGGGCAGTTCTGTTTGCAGCACGTTGCGATAAAGAAACAACACCGACGACAACGCCAGATTCTGCGTGCTGGCCGCCACATTCAGGTCGGTGGCCAAATGCGACAAAAACGCCTCCACCTCCGGCGCCCCCATCTCCCGAGGGTGTCGCTTGCCATGAAACAGAATGAAGCGCTTAATCCACAGCACATAGGTCTGTTCGGTGCGGTAGCTGTAGTGCCGTGTGCGAACAGCCGCTCGAACTTGGTCCAGCAGCCTGGGAGACCTTTCGGATGAAAGACTTACCCCCAACGCTGACGGGCTTCCCACTGGCGAATTCTTTGCTTTCATGCACCTGCCCATCCTGCTGCAGGATTGCGCGTCATGATGGCAGGTTGTGCGTCACTTTGATGTCTAGTTTGCGTTAGACCCTGCTTACTTCGACCACGCACCAGAACACGACAAATAGAGACCAACCTTCGCATGCAGCCGAGTTCATCTGTAGCGCAGCTACTCGATGCCCTTATCGATCATTGGCGATTCTGGGACCAACATGAAGAGTTCTACCTGAAGACACTTGCGCCTTCCCTGGTCGAGAATCCCAGCAAGGGCGATGAGACTGAACGAGATCTTCTCGGACAACTGCGAGCTGTGCTCAACGATGCCGAATGGCATTCCATCCCGCTGCTGATCTCTGAACGACGGGCGGGAATCCGGCGTGAGATTGAATCGGAACGGCTGCGCAAAGAAGCGGAAGAGAAAGAAAGGCGAGAAAGGGAACGTCTTGAAGCACAAAGACGTGAGGAAGAGCGGCAAGAACAACTGCGCCAAGAAGCTCACCGCCGCGAAATTGGGGCAAGACGCGCTGAATTAATCCGAGAAATCAGAAGACTCTTCAATGTCGACTATCTGAACGCCGACTCATTCTTCACTGCATCGAGCACAGATCTGATCTCTCCACAGGAATACGAGGAAGAAAAAGTTGCCTTCGTCAAAGACTGGGTAGCGAAGCGTACTCCGCCGGACAAGTCCGGAATTCGCAAAACACCTGATGACGAACAGGCTACAGCAATAGCTGCTGTACACGGACATATCCAGGTGGTTGCCCGTGCCGGCAGTGGGAAGACTACTACACTGGTCGGACGTGCTCTGTTCCTGCAGAAGCACTGCGCCATTCCCGCTAGCGAAATGCTGTTGCTTGCATTTAACCGCAAGGCGGCCTTCGAGATACGAAAGAAGCTTCTCATCGCCCTGAACAGCAAAGCGGATGCTACTCTTGCTCAGGAAATCGACCAGCAGATGAAAGGTGCAAAGAACGAGAGAAGAATTGACATAGAGGAGATTGGCGCCCGATCAGTCGATGCCGTAGCAGAACGACTCGGCGTTGCGCTGCCCCATGCCATGACTTTCCATGCGCTCGCATATGCCATCGTTCATCCCGAGGAAAGCATACTCTACAACGATCCCCTAGGAGGAAACCTAGGTCTCAGTCGTGTTTTTCAAAGCGTGATTGATGACCATCTACAGGTCCCCGCTTTCAAGACAAAGATACGCGAACTAATGCTTGCCCATTTTCGTGAGGATTGGGATCGCATTGTTGAGGGCTGCTACGACAAGAGTAGAGACGAACTGCTCCAGTTCCGGCGCTCACTGCCCCGTGAGTGCCTAGGGGGCGAGTACGTCAAGTCATTCGGAGAGAAGGTAATCGCCGATTTCTTGTTCGAGCACGACATACCCTACAAGTACGAGCGTAACCATTGGTGGAGCGGGATCAACTATCGGCCAGACTTCACCATTTTCAAAACACAGAAGACAGGGGTTGTGATCGAGTATTTCGGTCTAGATGGTGATCCAGACTATGACGAGATGACTCTCGAAAAACGCAAGTACTGGTCGCAGAAAAAAGATTGGACGCTCATAGAATTCTCGCCACAAGATATCGCAGCATGCGGCACTGAGAGGTTTAGAGCCCAGATGAAGGCGTCTCTTGAGGAGACCGGAATCCCGTGCCATCGCCTGTCAGAAGACGAAATCTGGCATCGCGTTCGTGAGCGAGCGATTGATCGCTTCACGAGCGCCACAGTCGGTTTCATAGGCAGATGTAGAAAGCGCTCGCTACCACCGAAAGAACTGGCTCAGATGGTTCAGTCCTACACGTCGCTTTCTTCAGTCGAGGACATGTTCCTTGAAATCGCTCAGACGATTTACCGGGCTTACCTTGTTTGGTTAACAGAAACCGGAGACGAAGACTTTGATGGACTGATGCAGCGCGCAGCTGACTCGATCGCCGGCGGAGGAACGGTATTTGACCGGAAATCAGGCCGGGGCGACCTAGCTACGTTGCGCTATATCTGTGTTGATGAGTTCCAGGACTTCTCGGACTTGTTCTATCGACTGGTTGCGGCGATTCGCAAGCAGAATCCGCGTGTGGAACTCTTCGCTGTTGGTGATGACTGGCAGGCAATCAATGGGTTCGCTGGCTCTGATCTCAGATTTTTTGAGCACTTTGACCAATACATCGGCGACTCACGCAGACTCTACATATCGACGAATTATCGTTCAGCTCGGTCAATCGTCGGGATCGGTAATGCGTTGATGGCTGGACTTGGAAAGCCGGCGATGGCTCACAAGAGCGCACCTGGCCAAGTACTGTTGGCTGACGTCAACGACTTCGAGCCCTCACAGTTGGAATTGGAGCGTCATCCCGGTGACGTTATTACTCCCGTTGTCTTGCGTCTCGCAAGTGCTGCTATTACCAAGAACTTGGATGTTGTTCTGCTGTGCCGTCAGAATCGTATCCCATGGTTTGTCAATTATCAGGAGTTGGAGGATGACGGGGGTCGTGGACTAGAGCGCTTTTTGAATATAGTCCGCAAGTATTTTCCGAAAGGACAACGGGAACGCATTACCATATCGACGTCCCATAAGTACAAGGGGCTAGAAAAACCGGTGGTAATCGTGCTCGACGCGGTTGCGCGTAGTTATCCGCTGATTCATCCGGACTGGGCTTTCTCGCGAATACTTGGTGATAGCCCTGACACGATCACCAAAGAGGAGCGCCGGCTTTTCTATGTTGCACTTACGCGTGCTGCTCAACAGCTTATTGTCATTACTGATGAAAGGAGCAAGTCACCGTTCCTCGATGACCTAGAAGGCACATCGGAGATACAGCCCATTGATTGGGCTGCGTTCCCGCCTTTGAGCGACGAAACGAACCAACGACTGGTTGTAAGGATCGGGAGCCAGGAACACAGAGGCAGCAACCCAACCTTTACGATCAAATATTTCCTCAAGGCTTCCGGTTATCAGTTCCAATCAACTGGATGGAAGTCTTGGGTTAAGAGCTTCCCGACTGACGTATTTACCATTGAAGTTCTGAAGAATGAGGTGTGGGCGGAAAAAGCAGACGGTGTTGAGATTCGGATCTTCGATGACAGAGAAAAACTCGCCGGCCATTACATGGTCAACTCAGGGGAATGGCGTTGCATTGTTAACAACCTTCTACTGCCTCAGACCGGCCAGTCATGTGCGTCGAGCAAGAAAAGCAGGGTCTAACAAGGCGCTCCACGCGACCGGCTACGCCGGCGCGTGAGCTTGGTCATTAGCGACAACGGCCGCGCGCACCGCAGACCAACGCAGACATTCCGCGCGCAGTTCATTGATGATCGCCAGCGCCTCGTGCGTAGAGAGCCGCTCCATGTGCGCCTCACAGTGTTCGTTGCTTTCGTGCTCGCCCCTGCAAACCAGCAGACCGTTGTCGTCGGCATCAAAGTTCCAGCGCCGGTACTTGTCGCTAACATCAGCTTCAACGCGAACGGCTACGCCGCCCGCTGGGTTCTGTTCACTCGTCACGGTTCCGCTCCTGGGCGGCGTAGCCGCCGGTTAAGCTGGCGTTAGGCCTCGCTTGCCAAGAGTGCGGTTCAGCATCCAAACGGCTCGCGCCAGGGCGCATCGCCTCAACCACGGCCGTGCTCTCCGGAGGCAGTCTGAACGTGGCGAAGTCGAAGAAGCAGGGCAGGGCGAACAGAAGTTCGCTCGTGGCAGCAGCATCAGCGCGGAGCGGGATCTTGTCGCTGTCTGGCCCGGAATAAGCTCGCGAACATTCGAGCTGGAATCTTTGAACCGTAAGGCGATGCCTAACCAGTCGTTCAAGCGGAGAGCCACCGGCGTGGCGCTTGGCCCGCGAGCCGCAGTGGTTCATCATGCAGTTCGCGGGCCAAGCACCACGCCGGTGTCTCCCGCTTAACTCGCACGTTGGGCATCAGAGGAAGGGGCCGGTATATGGCAGTTTCAATACAAGTGAGGCCGCTCTTGGACAGGCAGGATATTGCGTTCCACGAGCTGTATTTGCTCCATGACTGCGGCCAGGGGCTGCTATCAAAGCACCGCAATCCGGTTTCCGACGTATACACCCTAAGGTGCCCCTGCGGGCTGGAAGTCGAAATTCTTCCAGGAGCCCAGAAGGAAATCGTGTTCACTGCAATCGACGAGCAAGCCAGAACTCTGTGTGCATCTGACGCCCAGGCAAATCGCTCAGGACCGATCACGGTTTCGGCCGCACGCCAATGAAGACCTTTCGTACCCACTACGACAATTTGCAGGTGTCTGAGATTGCAAGCCCTGAAGTGATACGCGGGGCTTACCGATACCTTGCTCAGAAATGGCATCCAGACAAGAATCCAGGTCGCCGCGAGGAGGCTGCCCGAATCACTCGCCTGATTAACGCAGCATACGAGGTTCTTTCAGATCCGCAGCGCCGCAAAGAGCACGATGACTGGATAGCCGCGCAGCGGCGAGCAGAAGCACATCAGACGCCTCCGCACGACGCTCATGCGCGAAACTCAGAAGCCAAGCCCGAAGCTCCAACCCAAACGTCGTCGACGGCTCCCGCTCAGGAAGCAAGTCCGCGCTCACGCACCATGAATCATGAATGGGCTTGGACAGCTAGCCTAGTCCCTGTGATTGCTCTGTTTGCCGAATCGGTTTTGCCTCCTGTTGAGTCGTACTGGCTATACACATACCTTTCGATCGGGGCATATATGATTTTCTGCTCCCTCGACGAACGGCATTTGAAGCAGGCTGGGCTAGACGCGCCGAGCGCCTTCTGGATGTTACTCGTCCCGGTCTATCTGTGGCGTCGCGATTCTCTATTCGGCAAGTTCCGACCCCGCTTCTGGCTTTGGTGTGTCGCGCTTGTTACCGCTGTGGTGCTTGACTCGACGCAATACACGATTGGCGCAGAGTTCTCCGGGGTCTGGACGAACGAGCAACTTGGAACTGTAGAGTTGGGGCTCGGTACCTGTCTCTTATACACATCTCCGAGCCCACGAGACCGAGGCTGA
>OJGS01000105.1_pt1 | contig 35478 bp, 25 predicted proteins | sample 1594531 | NCBI WGS metagenome assembly OJGS01 (sample SAMN05416816, study PRJEB24817) | seawater metagenome | isolation source: Sea water | place: Canada:Atlantic | collected 2013-07 | reverse complement strand
TCTACACACTGCATATCGTCGGCAGCGTCAGATGTGTATAAGAGACAGATGGAATGCAAGACTCGTGAGGAAAAAGATAATCTTATCCTCCATATAATAAACAATTTGGAACAAACAATTAAAATCAATTAATTATGGCAGAAGAAAAAATCTTTGCAGATGGTTTCTCATTTAAGAGAAACGACAACGCACCCGAATTTGTAGTAGGGAAGCAGTCAATTAAAGTGGATGAAGCAATAGCTTTCCTAAAACAAAATGCTAAAAATGGATGGGTAAACCTAGACATCAAAAGAGCAAAAGGTGGAAACTTTTATTGTGAGTTAGATACTTGGGTTGCAAAACCACAAGGCGATGCTCCTAAAAAAGTGGAAGAAAAAGTGGATGAGTCAGCCGACTTACCATTCTAAGTGTCTTTAAAGACACCGGTTATTAGAGGGGAGACAATAGTCTCCCTTTCTTTTACCCCAATTAATGTTACTTGTCAAAAAAAATAATCAACTATACTCTTTTATAGTATATATATTTTTCTTTTCTTTACCTATATAAAGAAAATAACTAACATAATCAACATAACTACTGATAATCAGTGAGTTAAATAAATCAAATCAACATTAAATCAACATATATATGACACAATCATCATCGCAACAGGTAACAATCTTTAAAAACATTAAATCAACAGACACACCTTTTGTAAGACCAATCGAAGATATACTAGAAAGAATTCAAGATGGGTCTACTAAAAATTTAGTTAAGAGTATCAGACAAACAAAAGATAAGTCTGAAAGAAATGAATTAAAGAAAAGACTACCGGCTATTTGTTTCTCCGGTGTATTCAACAAACGAAACGATGCAGGACTAAAAGAACACTCAGGTTTAATTTGTTTGGACTTCGATGGATATCAAAAGAAAAAAACATTATTAGAACATAAAGAGAAACTAACCAAAGACCAATACGTTTTTGCAGTTTTCATTTCACCGTCAGGCAACGGACTTAAAGTTTTAATTCAAGTACCGGCATTACCCGATAACCATATAAATTATTTTAACTCACTAGAAAAATACTTTGACTCTCCATATTTTGATAAGATGTGTAAGAACGTAAGTCGTGTGTGTTACGAATCTTACGACCCTCTACTGCATTATAATAAGAATTCAATGGTATGGGATACAATTGCAGAGCCGGACTATGAGGAGCGAGATAAAGATAGAGACCCTCCAAGTATACCAATCAGTGATGAGAATAAAATTGTAGAGATACTAATTAAGTGGTGGACTAAGAATCATCCAATGGTTGAAGGACAAAGAAACCAAAGTGTATTTGTATTGGCAATGGCATTAAATGATTATGGAATCAATAAATCATTAACCGGTTATGTTTTAAATCAATATGCAACTAAGGGGTTTACTCTTGCTGAAATATCAAGAACCATAGACAGTGCATACAGTAACACTGCTAACTTTGGAACTAAGTATTATGAAGATGAAGAAAAACTTCAAAGAATAAAAGATAAATTTCGTCAAGGTGTATCTAAAAAAGAGATACGCAGCCAACTCAGTGACTCCGGTGTAGACAATGAATCAATAGACATCATCGTAAACAAAATAGAAAAGGAGCAATCTAAAAAAACATTTTGGGAGAAGAATGAAAAAGGCACAATAAAAATAGTGCATTATTCTTTTAAGAAATTCCTTGAGGACAATGGTTTCTATAAGTATTGTCCCGAAGGAAGCAAGAACTATGTTTTTGTAAAGGTTACCAATAACTTAATAGACCATACTTCTGAAAAAGAAATAAAAGATTTTATATTAAATTATTTAATTGACTTAGATGATATCAGTGTATACAATTACTTCGCTGACCAAGTAAGATTTTTTAGAGAAGAATTCTTAACCCTACTATCTACCATAGACATCTATTTTATAGCTGACACTAAAGATAGTGCCTATTTATATTATCAAAATTGTGCCGTTAAAATATCTAAGGGAAACATTGAGCCAATAGACTACCTAGATTTAGGAGGTTATGTTTGGAAAGACCACATCATACCACGAAAGTTTAAGATATGCGATATGCATAAATGTGATTACTCAGTATTCATAGGAAACATCTGTGGTAACAATGCAGATAGAATTAAAACGATGCAAAGTACAATTGGTTTTATGATGCACGGATACAAGAACTTAAGCTACTGCCCGGCAGTAATACTTAATGATGAGGTTATATCAGACAACCCTGAAGGTGGTACGGGTAAAGGACTATTTATGAATGCACTTAATCAAATGAAAAAGTTAGTCGTCATAGATGGTAAAGCATTCGCTTTTGAAAAATCATTTCCATATCAGTTAGTATCAGCAGACACGCAAATACTTTGTTTCGATGATGTGAAAAAGCATTTTGATTTTGAAAGGTTATTTAGTGTGGTTACCGAAGGTCTTACTTTGGAAAAGAAAAATAAAGATGCTATAAAAATTCCTTTTAGTAAGTCTCCTAAAATTGCAATTACAACTAACTACGCTATAAAGGGAACGGGTAATTCTTTTGTTAGAAGAAAATGGGAAATTGAACTTCATCAACATTATAATAAAAACTTCACTCCATTAGATGAATTTGGGAAACATTTCTTTGCTGATTGGAATGAAGATGAATGGTGTTTGTTTGATAACTATATGACTTCCTGTCTACAGGACTTCCTGTCTACAGGATTAGTCAAAAGTAAATTTGTTAACTTACAGATTAGACAACTATCGGCAGAGACTTCACACGATTTTATAGAATGGTGTGGTTTAATAGCAGGACATCAGAAAAATGATAAGCTAGACTTTAATTCTAGAATAGTAATGCAGGACTTATACTTTGATTTTATTGGAGAGTACCCTGACTATGCACCAAAAGCAAAGATGACTATAAGTAGAACAAGGTTTTATAGATGGCTTATTGCATACGGAAACTTTGTAAGCAGCGATGTAGATGAAGGAAGAGATATGTTGGGAAGATGGTTCAGTATGTCAAAACCAAAGAACCAAACCGAAATAGATATATGAGAGAAGAAGAAAGGGTAGTAATGGCATTTGAGAACTCATATCGAGTTATTATACTTAACTACGATTGGGAAGACATTATGCTGACCGACTATCCTTTCTTTGCTCATAATCCATCACGGAGATTACCAAAAATTAAAGACATAAAAAACTTAATGAATTATTACTCAGACATCAGAGACTTTAAGAAATGCATAGCAATAAAGAAATACGTCAAGGAAAAACAGATTACGTTGTAGAAAGAAACCTAGGTTATTCCAACGAGATGATGTATAACCAATGCTTATTGTTTTATAACATAATTTTTAAAACAAAAAAAGTAAAAGTAGGTAGAGGAAAGAACGCAAAATTTATAGAAGAAAGAGCGTACACTCCGGAAGAAAGCATAGACAGAAGAGCAACTGATAGTTTAAACTATTATAAAAATATAATGAAAACCAAAAGTAAAATTAAATATAGAGATTATCAAAACAAAATTATTATAAAAGGAGCCGAGATACTTTTACTCCACAACTTTCTTTACCTAACTATGGAGGTAAGAACAGGCAAGACTCTAACAAGTTTGGGTATAGCAAAGCTGATGAATAAAAAAAATGTTTTATTTGTTACAAAGAAAAAAGCAATCAGCAGCATAGAAAATGATTACATAGCACTGAATCCGGACTTTGATATAGTAGTAATTAACTATGAATCATTACACAAATTACCCAAGCCGGGTAATTATGATTTAGTAATTTTAGATGAGGCACACTGTATGGGTGCGTTTCCTAAGCCAAGCAAAAGAGCCAAACAAATATTTTCTCTAATTAAATCTAATGCGTGTAGTGTTATATTATTGTCAGGCACACCAACTCCTGAATCTTACAGTCAAATGTATCATCAAGTGTATGGCATAGGCAACAATCCATTTAATGAGCACGTTAATTTTTATAAGTTTTCTAAAAAATACGTCAACGTAAAGCAAAGAAAAATAAACGGGTTGTTTATTAATGACTACAACGATGGATTACAATCTATTATAGATGCAATGAAACCATATACAATTGCTTATTCACAAAAAGAAGCAGGGTTTAAGGTTGACACCAAGGAACACACACTGTATGTAAAGATGAAACCAATTACATATCAGATTGCTAACAAACTAAAGAAACAATTAGTAGTAGAAGGCAGTGAAGAAACCATACTTGGTGATACACCGGTGAAGTTAATGATGAAGCTTCATCAAATATATTCCGGAACTGTCAAGTTTGAATCAGGCAAGTCAACTATATTAGATTTATCAAAAGCACAATTCATACACGATAATTTTGCAGACGTAAAAATTGGAATCTTCTATAAGTTTAAAGAAGAACTCAATGCTTTAATGCAAGTATATGGTAAATCGAATCTCACCACTGACCTTAGTGTCTTTGAAGACACAGACAAGTCAATCGCTTTACAAATAGTTTCAGGTAGGGAAGGCATTAGCTTAAGACAAGCAAAGGCTTTAGTCTATTATAACATAGACTTTAGTGCCACAAGCTATTGGCAATCAAGAGATAGAATGACAACAAAAGAAAGATTAAACTCAGACATTTATTGGTTGTTCTCCGAAGGAGGAATAGAAGACACAATCTACAAGGCAGTCAGCAAGAAGAAAGACTACACCGTAAATCATTTCAAAAAGGATTTGTTATCTTTGTGATATGAGGTTTCTGAAGTTCTTCCTAATTTGGGTAAGTCAAAACTTAGCAATTCCTTTTTGGGTTGTAGGGCATATTCATCTGTCAATTCATAGCTTTCACGATGCAGTAGAAATATTGTCTTCTCTTAGTATGAACATCATTGTTCTAATAGGATTTATGTATGACTACGAAAAACAAAAAATTGATGACTGAACAACAGATACAAACAAAAAGAATAAAACAATTAGAAGCAGAAGGTTACTATGTCTTGAAGCTAGTTAAAACAAATAAGAATGGAATCCCTGATGTGTTAGCTATACCACCTAACAGTGAAGTTATATTTAGTGAAATTAAAACACCTAAAGGAAAGGTATCTAAATTGCAAGAATATAGATTAAAAGAATTAAAGGAATATGGATTTAGAACTGAAGTATTTAGAGGATAATACTCTATATGAAATAGATGATTGGTTTTTTGCTCAACTGCGTAAGTTTAGCGTTAACGAAGCAGAAGTTATAATAGGTCAAATACTTGCAGTACTTAATAGATTACCTTGTAGAGATGGTTGGTCTCAGTCAGTTTATGGGGTTGTGTCCCAAAAAAACCCAACATTTTTTGTGATTGAGTTTTTAAAACAAACAATGGATATCCCTATATTAGTAGACATAGAAGAAATAGATGTAGACGAATACTTAGATGCAATAAATCAAAACAAATCAATTAAATCTTACTTAAATGGACAGACAATTACAGAACTTATACTTGAAAGAGGAGGAATTTCTCCACCTGAGAGAGATAATAAAAAGTCAAACAGGGGTAGAGGTACGGAATAATAAAAACAGAATGCAACAGGTTGTTGATTCTAAAATGATATTCGCAAACATTCTACAACAAAAAGGATACGGCTGCAGTGTTATTGCTAAGTATATGGGAATGAATCACGCAAGCATATTACACTACTTTAAAAAGTTTCCTTGGTACTTAAAAACTGAAGCAGGATTAAGAAATAATTATGAAAGAATCAGGTCAGAATATTTTAATGAATACGACCCTGTTTATTATTTGTCGGAAAATGAACTAAAAAAAGAATTGTTTTCTTTGAGATTTGATAATAAAAAACTATCTTCACAACTGAGTAAAGTCGAAGACCAACTTGCCAATGTCACTAGAAGAGAGGACAGACTAGGGGAGATTTTCCAACTCATAACAGAAAGAACAAGACCAAATACAGAACCTACAATACTCAGTAAGCTGAGAAGATTTTACAATGGTGTATACGACAACTGATATAGATAAAGTTTTAGGATATAAAACTTGGTCCGATAAAAGAAAGCAAGATGAACTGCTTCGTATGGATTGTGATATGTATTGTAATATTGGAACAGACAGTACTAAAGCAGAAAAATTAGAAGTCAGAAAAGTCTCAAGAAAAATATACACTGCTATCAAAACTATAGATAAAAATATGGGAGTACTTTTTCTTCAAACAATGGATTTAGATAAACCAAAAGGACCACTATAAAAAAATGGAAGACACATCAGCGTATGATAAAGAGCGAATAACTCACATCAACTACCTGATGGATAGCATCCACGACTCTTCTGATATTATCTATGAATCACTTGTAGATAGAGATTTCCCAACACTTAAAACAGAAATCAATTCTCTTCAGTCAATTTTAAAAGAGATATCAAACTCCATAGAGGATGATATATGAGTACACGGAATTTCGCTCTGAGCAACAACTATTTGATTTCATTAAAGAGTTCTTTATAGAAGACCTAGAGTCATCCGACAATCCTACATCTAGATATGATTGTTATTCACCTAGGTTTAAAAGTCATATAGAATTAAAGTGTAGACGTAAGCATTACCAAAATCTTATTATTGAAAAAGGTAAGTACGATGCGATGATGAAGCGTTGTGAAAAAGAAAACACAATACCTATATATATAAATTCTACACCTAAAGGAATATGGGGATTTTATTTAACAGGATTAAATCTTAAATGGGAAGAGCGTAGCTTACCAAAGCAAACAGACTTTTCTAAAAAGCATCACGTTAAAAAGATAGTGTCTTATCTTGACGTAGATAAAGGGAAAGATTTACTTTCTCTTCTTTCTCTTCTTCCTCCTACTCTTTGATAGTTTAGATTTTTTGAATCCATCTGTTGCGTAGTAGAGTTTTACTTGTGCATCAGTAAACACTCTACCACTTGGACTTACATTTTTATTTGGACCTACTTTTTCGAATGGCATATTAATAGTCTTTCATTTCTTCTCTTAATTCTTTTCTCAAGTCTTTCATCTCTTGTTTGATTTCATATACATCGGAACCTTTTCCATATATCTCTTCAAACAATTCAGGGTCGATTAGTTTTAAATCAGCTTTACTTGTTTTCTTTTTCTTAGTGGTTGTCTTCTTTTTCTTAGTGCCATATCCCGGTCTGTAAGATGGTGTAACACCCGTTGCATCATAAATGTTATCATCAGCAAAATCACCTCCTAGAATCTTCGCTACACCTATTGGTGCATCTAACTGCATACCTGCAATGATTTCAAATATCGGTTGCACAACTGCGAGTACTGAGCCATCTTCTTTAATTTCTTTTCTAGCCTTGTCTATTTTTCTTACTACAGATGTAAGTGGATTAACACCATCACTAATAGGCTTTCTGTCTCCGGTTGCTTTCGCCACTGCACTTTCTATAGCTGCTCCTAAAATAGGAACAGAATAAAGAAGATTTAATCCAAGTGCAGCATCCCTTAACGCTCTTAACGCTCTGTCACGCTCATCTCCTTTACCTACAAGTAAGGCAGGTGCATAAGACATAGCAGTAAACATTACGTTGGCTACGGCATAATTAAGAGCAAACTTTCTATAGTCTGATTTCCCTGCTTTGCCACTTAATATTGCTGCTCCCGACTGACCTACGTTGTTCATCATAAGAAACAATGAACTACCAAACATAGTAAAGAATCTATTAAATACATTTGTTGACTGTTGCATTGGCGATTTTTCAGTCGCTCTTCTAGTTTGCTGAGTTGAGTTAAACTCATTAAACAATCTTAAGGCTTCTGCTTTACCCATACCATTTGCTATCGCTCTGTTGTACACTGCCTTGTATCCAAGTACACCAAGTATATCTCCTGCTACTGTTGTAAAACCTTTTACTTTTTCAAAGCCTCTAGATATTCTACCTCTTCGACCTTGGTCAGCCTTAAGACTCTTGTATGTTCTACTTCCTGATTCAAGACCAAATATATCTCCTGCTAATCCTTTTTTCAAACGAGCATCAAAGGTTGCAGAAATTTCTCTAGACTCTTTTATTTGTCTTGGCAAAGTTGCTATAACCTTAAAGTAATCGTAAGCAAAGTTTATTAAATCATACCCCGGAATCTTATTAGGTTGAGGAGTAGCAGAGTACTTTTCGAATGCCTGTACAAATGATGATGCCTGCTTAGGTATCTGAACAAGTTTAAGTGCTAAAGCAAATCCTGTAAATCTATTTTGTAAATATGAAATAACATCTTGGCTAACTTGTGGTCCTGAGTCAGGATTAATTGCATAGTTTAAATTCTGTAAGAACAATCCTTTTAAACCCGTTTGTTCTAAAAGTAAATTTACAGATGGGTCTTTTAACACTTGACTCATTTCTTTAACACCAACTGCATAAGCTTTGTACTTTTCCATTTGATTAACGTGGTCTTCCATCACCTCACTAAATGATTGTCCTATCTCTACATCATTTGTTTTATCAAATCTTTCTTTAAAAGCAGGCGAGAACTCTGTATCAAAAATGTTTTGGAACTGACCTGCTCCAATCATCTCAGCAGTTATCTGTTCTTTAATTGTTCTTGTTGGGAAATAGTTTTCTACAAAACCAAGACCTATATCATTTACCTGAATGTATACATCATTAGTTTCTTCAAAATATGAGTTACTTAAAAAGTCTACTGCTTGGTCTACTAAAGCTACATTATCGGGACCTATAAATGTTTTGATACCTTCGATATCTAACTTCTGTCTTTCTAATTTTTTCCCTTGTATTGTGTTTTTAGATAAAGCATATAGCCTCATTGCTTGGTCTTTATTCAATCTTTTGTTAGCAGGTTTTCCTGTCTTACTATTTATCATAGTAAACTCTTGTGTCTCTGTTCCTAAAGAATACTTCCAATCAGTCCAATCTTTTTTGTTTGTAGATTGAGACATTGCATTCATTCTAGATTCAGTCCTTCTAATTCCTTTTAAAGTATTCTCATCAAAGTCATTTAGTCGGTCAAAGAATATTCTAGTAAACATACCTCTTGTGTTACCATCTAGTTTTCTAGCTATAGTGCCAAGATGTGCTATGTTGTTTTCTAAAAACTTAACTACTCCATTGGATTTTAATTGTTCTCCATCATAGAATGTTTTAAAGAATGTTCTTAAGCCACCAAACAAACCGTTCTGCTCAAACCCTTCTCTTATTTTTTCTTGTCTTGTTTTTACTTGGTTTTTGTTTAACGGATTACCGTCTTCGTCAAACAAGAATTCATATTCGCTTTCAATCTGAGCCTTAAAGTCTTCTTTTATTTCATTAAGAGCCTCTCTTCTTGTGTTTCTACGATTGTTTAAATTAGCTATGGACTCTGAACTTGTAGCTTTTACATCTACAAATAAATCCTCTACCTGTTGTAAATCCATATTTAATACATCGCCAAATGTATCAATAGCTAGTTGTCTGTCAAGTAATACTTGTTGTTTAGACGTTAACTTTTTACCGGCTTCTCTATCAACTAAAGCTTGTTCGTAAGCTTCAGGGTTAATAGATTCCTGTAAATCAATAATGGTTTGTAAGTCACCTTTCTTAGCTGCATTCAAAACTTTCTCTACTTGCGTAAAGTAACTTTGTCCCGGTGCATCTAATCCTGCTGACCTTCTTTTACCACTAGCAGTTTTTCTTACTTTAACTTTTTTCTTAACTAGTTTAGCTATCTTATCTATTAATATATTTCGTTGCACTAATCTTTGTGCTTCTACCTGTGTCAACACTTCACTTACCTTACCTACAAAGTTTTTAGGAGTAGTGGTGTTAATGGTTTTTAATAAACTATTAATAGCCTTGTTGCTATAGTTTTTAGAATTAGGTAATAGCTTTCTTATAATTGTTCTCATTCTTCTCTGAGCATCAGCTATATTGTCTTTGCTTATCTTTCTTTGCTTAAGATTGTTTTTAATTTGACCAATCTCTTTAGTTACTCTTTGATTGGTTCTAATGCCAAGCATTCTATCTAATGCAACTGTTAACTCTAATTGTGTTTGTTCAGGTTGAACTTGGAAGATAGGATTAGCTTTTAAAATATCTAAAGCTTTTTGTCTTACCTCAGCAAATGATTTAGTTCTTTCAGGAACTCCTCGTCCAACTCTTTTACTTCCTGAGAAAGCAAACTCATTTATCTTTTCTCTAACTTCATTAAACAATTTGAATCCAACTTTTGCACCACCGTCTACATTTCCAAACTCTCTTGGCAATGGCTTAGTAAGGTCTATATTAACAACCATTGCGTTATTTATATCCTTAGCCTTAAAGCCTCTGTTTTTTAATACCACTCTTATAGACTCATCATTTATAAACTGCTCTCTTCCTTGTTGAATAATACTTTCCATAGAGATATCCGAACTAAACATAGCTTCAGGATTCTTTAAGGCTATCATCTGTTCATTCGTCATCTTGATTTCTTTCCCTGCAAAAATATCTGCAAGTGCAGTACCTAAGAATTGGTCTAGAGTTAAGTCTTGTATTTCTTGTTCACTTAAGTCTGTAGATAGTTTAAACTTTTTCTGTATGTATTGCCACATACCAAGAAGCCATTCTTGGAATTTAGATTTAACTGAAGCATCTGCAATAGTCTGTCCCTTGTTACCAATTAAAATAGCCATAGCTTCATTAGTTGCTTTAGTAACATCACCATTAAATCTTTCAAGTTGTGTTTTAAAAGTATCAGTTTGTTGCACTAATTCTGCACCCTGCTTGTATATTTTTTTTCCTTGTTCGGTTGTTTGTAAGTAGTCTGTCCAAACGTGACCCATCTCGTGAATAGATGTATTAAATAAAGCAGACTCTGAGTTGTGTACTTCAGGGTTGATATAAATATCTCCATCTACTGTAACACCATATACTATTTCGTTTCCTTTTAAATACTTAGTCACATTGTCTTGTGACATTACATTATTAAATGAGTTAGCATCCGTGTTAATTACAACACCCGGAAATGAAATATTCATAAACGCATTAAGTTTATCTACATTACTCGGATTTGCGTTTGCAATTACTCCAACATAATCAAATGATGGAATACCAATTCCTACTCCTGTCTGTTGTGCTCTTAATGTTTTTGTGGATGTTGGTTTCTTCTTACTTGCTTTTTGTTTGTCTGTGTCAGTTGAAACTTCTGTTGTCTTTTGTTTTTCACTTTCAATTAGTTTTGAAAACACTTTCCCATAAGCTTTTGGATATACTTTAGCCATCTGTTGAGGGTTCTCTAGTATACCTATAGACTTTCCTCTAACTCCATACTTATAGTTAGGATGTGTAGTTTCAACAACACCGGGATTTAAAACATCAACACCAACAATAGAGATTACATTTCCAATAGGAACATTTCTTAATTGTGGGTCTGTTACAACATCAGTTATAACACCTATGTTTATTAAATCAGTTTTAGTACTTACACCTTTAAGTAAAACTTGTGGTACTGCTTTGGTTTTAGCATTAACTGTTCCTGCTTTTTTAGACTTCTGATTAGGGGTATTAGCCGTACCTGTTGTAGCGAGTCTTATTAAATGACTTCTAACCGGCAATGGTAAAGTTTGAATAAATTTATCACTGAAAACATCATCAATGCTTTTAGGATTTAATTTCTCAATAGCATCTTGTAATTGCTGAAACTCACTCAACTCTTTTGTTGGTTTTGCTTTAGCTTGTTGTCTAACTACTTCAGCAGCAATCTCTGTTTTTAAAACAGGTATAGCTGCTTTTCTGTTTGATTCAGGTAATGTTTTAAGATTATCAAGCAATACTCTAGATACTGCTTCATTTGATATCATAGCATTCTCACCCATCTTAACTACGTTCATAGGAACTAAGCCATTGTATTCAGGGTTTGCTGCCCACCAAGAATCAAATACTTCTTTATTGTTTTGATATACTTGTTCGGCTTTATTTATTGTGGTCTGTGCTTCTTTCTCAGTAACATTTGCCCAAGCTGCATTTTCATTTCCGGTTGTTCCGTTAAATCCTACTGCTCCTTTTAAGTTATCTATAGTGTTGCCTGTCGTTGAATTCACTACGTTCCCCGTAGTTAGTTGGTCGCTTATCGTAAAAATAGTTGGTATACCTTTAATTACTTCTAGCTTAGTAATCTTGAGTGGATTATCAGTTCTTGTGTTTAACTCTTCTACATTTATATCTGCAGACTCTTCAGTGCTTTCTATAACGGTCTCTACATTGGGAGATTCTATCTCGTTGATTTCTGTAGTTATATCAATCTCATCCGGTCCTACATTGTCAGTATTATTTTCGTTGTCAGTTTGAATTTTAAAATCAACCTTTGGTTTTTTACCATCTAGTGATGCTTCCAAGTCAGCCACCTCTTGTGCCTGAACATCATTGTCTATTACTGACTCTTCTTGATTTAGTGTCTTTGAAGACACTCCATCTTCTGCAGTAGTTTCTACAATGTCAGTTGTAGTTTCAGTAGGTACTGCTTCATTAGTTGTACTCTCTGCTTCATTAGTTGTAGTTTCAGCAGCAGGTGTTTCAAGATTACCTTCTTCAACGACAAGACTTCCGTCATCTGATATCTTTAATTTCTCTTGTATAGGAGCAACTTTAGCCTCAACCATTTTGTTAGCTAAGTATTGAGCAGTTTCATCATCATTGTCTATAGATGCGTTTAAACGACCTAGGTCTCTTGGGTCTAACTCATTTACATAATTTAGAAACTCTTCTTTAGAAACTTCTGTAAACTGTCCTAGCTTACCTCTAAATCCTTTTTGAATTCTATATGTTTGTTTCCCTGCTCTTAAGTCTGTACCTGCGTTTTGTTCGCTTGCAGATAGCACACCTTCTCCTGCTAATCTAGTTTCTTGACTAGGGTCAAGTAAAGTTTTAGTGCTAATGATTTCAGCTAACTCTGCATTTATTTGTTTTAGCTTAGGACCAAACACTGCTTTTCTGTTTGGAGTACTTGATAGTTCTTCTTTAGCCTGAAGCAAAGTCATTACTCTAGCTTCTAATTGCGTAGCATTTTTACCTCTAAACCTTTTTCCAAACTTAGATGTCTGAAGTAATTCCATTGCAGTTTTTCTTACCCCTACATTTTGTTGTATTAGTTGGTTTGTCTCTGCATCTATCTTACCTAACTTCTCCATATTGTTTGCCCAAGCCGATATCTGACTATCAGTGGACAACTCTTTTGACATAAAGTTTATATTGGTTAAGTTAGTGGCTAGTTCTAAATCATTTCTTGACCTAACTTCTAAAGCTAAGTTAATACTCATATTAGATGTATTGTTTCCAATACCACCACCCATCTCTGCAACAATTTCTTTCCAATCTATATCATCACCTACGTTTACTTGTGCAAGTAATTCTCCTGTACCTTCTCCTATTGGGTCAGCAATAAGTCTTTCTGCAGTTAGTGCTGCTATTCTTTTACCTCTTGATGCAACTGAACCTGTTCTAAGTAAGTTACCTGCTAATTTTGCAGTAATTAAATCTACAATTGCAATTGGTATACCTCTTTTTAAACCTCTTTCTAATCCTTCATCCCATACACCTTGGTCGTTCAACGCTCCTGCAACTGACTCAGGGTCTGTGATATCATAACCTTGATTTGACATAGCCTCTATCATTGCATTGGTATATTCCATTGCTACTGATGTTGCTGCAAAACCTGTTCTGAATCCCCAAATACCTCCCGTTGCTGCACCTGCTCCCGTAGTTACTACACCACCCGGACCTGTTACAAAACCTGATGCACCTATCCCTGCACCTATTCCTATTCCGGTAGTAGTTGTGGTAGCAATGATTTTAGAGCCATAGGGAGCCATCATAGCCAAACTCTGTCCTGCTAATGTTGTTGCCCACTCTAAAGGGTTGTCTGATATAACATCCCAACTTTCGTCAAATCCGTTAGCGTTACCCCACCTTGTCAATACTCTAGACTTAGTGCTTGCTCTATCTTCTAAAAACCCTACAATTGATTCTGCAGCTTTCTTAGTAGCTTCAGGGTCATCTAAATCATAACCACCCATTAGTTCTGGAAACATAGATGCCATAAGAATAACATCACCTGCTCTACCTCTAGCTAAACCATTTTGAATTTCTGCAGTGAACCCACTCCAATTATCTGAGTACTCCATTTGTGCACTCTTGTCGTGTTTCATTGTATAATAAAGCTGAGAGTTCTCATAAACATCTGCAGCTTTTTCAGATTGAGTTAAAGCTAATTGATATGCCTTTTTAGTTTGATTTATTAAATCAGCCTCCTGCTCATCTTTTGGAACTATAGAGTTTAGATTGTTTGCTTTTACACCAAACATTAATAAAGAAGCCTCTTCTATTCTATCTTGTTCTACTCTAGCTTTACGATTAACTTGTATTGCTCTGCCTGCAGATTGTTTGTGTTGTTTCGCTAAAAACAAATCAAATTCTTCACGAACTAACTCAGCATCATCATCTAAGTAATCATCTTTAATTTCTTCATACCTAGTCGTTACTTCATCTAAAACTTCATCATAATCATAACGAAGCTTTCCGTTCACATATAAACTAGAGAATCTTTCTTGCTCTTCAGGAGATAAATCTTCTTGTTTAAAATTAGGATTGTTTTCTAAAAAGTCTTTTAATCCTTTTATTTCTTGGTATTCATCTATAATCTTTCGCTCTCTATTATAATCTAAACCTCTCTCATCATAAAAAGCTTTAGCTTCAGCATCCTGTGTGCTTACATTCTTCCAAGAACCTGCAGCAAAATCATCTGCTTCTTCTTTGGTATCAAATTTAAAAACCTCACCTCTTTCTTGAGCAAGTTTTAAGGCTTGTCTAAAAGGTAGTTCGTCCCAATATAATGGATTAGATGTGTAGCTATTAGGGTCTTTAGGGAATAAGGTTGGTATAACTATATTCTGTCCGTCTAATGTTCCTGACTGAAAGTTAGTCGTAGAGTGTCCACCACCCTTGTTTGTTCTACCAACTTCTCTTAAATTTTTTGCTCTAATGGCTTGAGTTACTTCATCAGATACAGGAGCATCTTCCTCAAATTCAGTAATATTATTTTTAATAAAATTCTTTAGCCTTTGTGCTTCAGTAATCTCTGAAGAATTTGTAAAGGGGTCAAGGTCTATTGTAATGGTATTAGAACCGTCAGGTGAGTTTACAATTACTGCATCACCAACTCCTGTTTCCTCAAACCCAAAACCATATTTTTTAAAGTTGTCTATTAGAAAAGGAACAACTTCCTCCTCCTCTTGGTCTATAAGAGCAGCATCTATTTTGCTTATATCACTCTGAAAACCTTCGCTACTTGTTATGCCTAAAGCTTGTGCTTCAGCCATTTCTCTTGCTTGTAATTCTGCAAGTTTTTCTCTTTCCTGTTGTGCCTCTACATCAGGTTTCTCTTCTTCTATATTAGCTTTGGTAGTTTCAAAATCCTCTATCCCTTGAGCCATACTTCTATCTATAGTAGCTTGGTCAGGATACATACCTATATTACTCATAGGGTCTCTATAACCATCTTCTCTAGAGTCTTTGCCTGTTACCTTGTTTGGGTCAAAGTTAAATGTCGTTGGGTCAAATACAGGTATTTCTGTACTTTCAGTTTCAGTTTCTGATGAGTCCGAAGAACCAACTTCCGAATTGAACTCCGTAACGATTTCGGTAGAGTCTTTTTTTTTTAATGGGTTTGTAACACCAAGTAAAGTTGCAAAAGCATCAGCATCTCCATTGTATCCTGTTCTTGTGAATTCTCCAAAGCCTTCATTAAAGGCATCTGAATTTGTGGACATCAATGTTTTAAAGTCTGATTTTGCTCCCCTGTATCCGGTCTTTACAAACTGCTCGTACAAATCATTAAATGCTTGTTCGTTCATCTTAAATTATTATTAATTTTTAGTATTATACGCACCACCATTTACTCCACCGGTTCCACCTGTAGTGACAACATTGTTATTAGCAGTAGTTCTTAATGTACCTCTTCTGCTTTTACTTGTACCTCTTTTACCTACTTTAAGTGCTTTGTCTTCTGCAGATGTAGCGTTACTAGACATTGCATAAACGCTTTCCATAAATTTAGCCATTGCCTCATTGTACTTAGCAGTAGTTCCGTATGTAGATTTATCTAAGTTAATTCTAGCAACTTCTTTATTTTCTGCGTTATTAATTATCAACTCATCAGTCGAAGGATTAGTTCCTCCTTCTACTACTGTAAACCCTGTTAGTCCCGGAAGACTTGATACAACATTAGCTAAGTTTTCTCTAGACTCATTTTCCCCATCCATAAGTAATACTGAACTTGGAGCAGGTTGACCTTCGCTAATTTTAGCAATGTAAGCTGCTTCTAAATCATCTTTCACTTCTGTTTCTTCTCCACCGTATCCTAATGATATTTTATTCAACTCTCTATCTAAGTCAACTTTAGACCTTTCGCTTACTTTATTAATGTCTGTAATTTTATCATCTCCACCTAAGAAGAAATTAGCAGAACCATCTACCCAAGATTTTTGTCCTAGAGTTGTTCCTTCTGCTCCACTGAAAGGAATGGTTTCTGTTTTACCATTTGCGTATCTTACAATTACATCATCTCCATTTCTATCAATGTCTGTAATATCAGGGTTAGTACTTCTTAAGAATTTAATTGCTTCATCAACTTCTGCATCATTTCCGTAATAAAGTTTAGCAACATTGCTATAAACATTATCTTGTTTTGCGTTTAGTTTAGCATTCTTATCTTCAAGTTCACTTGGTTTAATATCTTTTTTCATAAACTCAGCAGACTCTACTTCTTCGTAATCTACTTGAATTCCTGTTTGAGACTTCAATGCACGTTTAGCAACATTGTTTTGTTCCTCACTAAGGTTGGTAACAGTCCTTCCGTTTTTGCTTTCTAAAAGAATTATATTATCCTTACCGTCTTGTCTTACAGGGTTTCCATCTTTATCTTCTTTATAACCACTATCTGTATTAGCATCTGCTATATAAACATCTTTAGGATTAAAGGTTGTTGTGTATTCTTTTCCATCAGGAGTAAAATCAACAAAGTCCATTAATACTGATGCACCTGAAAAACTATCATTACTTATCTGACCATCTGCCCAATTGTTTTGTGCTTCTTGGTATAGAGAATAAGCTTTTATATCTGTTGCATCAACACCCAACTCAGTTGCTAAAGCAGCTAACTCAGTTGGACTCATATCTTTTACACCACCTTTTCTAGCAGTAATATCACTTATTTTTTTTATTGTACCTGCAGTATACTTAGTACCCATTGAGGTAACGGTTGACACTACATCTTTTCCTAAACTATTTGTCCAAGTCTCTGCTGCACCAACTACATCATACTTTAATATTTTAGTCTTTATTCTGTTTTTTAAATTTGCAGGTGAAACTAATTGGTTTGGGTCAGGGTTAGGGATTAAAGGACCGTCAGGATTGTTTGGGTCTTTAATCATAGTAGCCATCATAACTTGTCCGGATTCAGGATTGATAACTAACTTGCTATCATTAAAGTTAGCAAAGCCTTCAGCGTTTGCCATTATCTCTAAATCTACTGATGATAATTGTTCTCCTACAGGTAAGTCATTACTAAGCAATGCCATTTTAGCACTGTATTCTGTGTTGTAATCCTGTAACAAACTAAATCCTTGGTCAGTTCCATCAGTAAGATTTTGTCTCATCTTTGTATATTGCTGAGGGTCTAATTGACCTGACTTTAAAAGAGTCTCTTGCATTAACATTTGCTTTTGCAAATCTGCACCGAACCCTAATGCCATACCGTTTAAGTTACTGTTCTCTCCTTGTGGTACGTTATTTAAAACCTTTTGATATTCTCGTGTAGCATCGTCAATTGCCTGCTTCTTATCCCTTCTAGATTGAACCTCTTCATCCAACATTGTGGTAAAGTCTTGTCCGACTTTTGCCCAATTTATTTGGTCTTCCGGTTCTCTCTTAACGTACTTATATGCTGTAGCCATATTCTATTTATTATTGTGTGTAGTCAAAAGGATTTCGATAAGCTTTGATATAGTCTTGATTCTTAAACAACATACTATTCTGTTCAGGAGTTAATTGCCTTTTGAATTGTCTAAACTGTTTATTACTCATATTACCAACTGCTTGCATATCCATATTGGTAAATCCTTCACCTGCAACACCTAATACTTTATTACCTTCTACGCTTCCGAATTTTGCCATTTGTTCAGGAGTAAACTCCATACCTCCTACGGCTGCTTTTTGTGCTCCTATGTTTTGACCATATAAAGGAATGAACGATGCTGCTGCTTGAGCCGTGTTTGCTATACCTTGTATCCCTTGTGCCTTAGCTTGTTGTGCTGCTCTTTGAGCATCTGCTGCTTTTTGTTGATTACCTGCAACTTCTTCTAAATCTAAAGCCACATCTAAATCTCTTAGTCTTGAATCTTCATCTACAACTTGCTGCTCAATGTTTGTCATCTCGTCAGCCATTGCACTTCTTATTCCACCTTGACCTGCTTGTTGTGCAGCATATACTCTACCTGCAGTAGCTGCAGAACCTCTTTCGCTCTCTACACCTGCTTCAGTAGCTTGTGCTCCTTGAACTAACATAGCTTCTCTTTCTAAATCGTAAGCTTCTTTTTTAACAGAAAGTTGTTCGGCAAAGTTAACGTCTAGCTTTCCCCGTGCTGCAGCCATTGCTTTGTCAGCATCTCGTTCTGCTCTCTTCATTGCTTTCTTTTGTTTGTTAGCTTGAGAGAATGATGCTGCAGTTGTTCCTATTGATATTGCCAAACCTGCTGCTGCTATTGCCGTTGCTGCTGCCATAATTATAAATTTTTAATCATTTCAAAAGTGTTTGAATCTCCTTTAACATATCCCAATGACTCAAATGTTCCCATTAGTGATTTATGTTTTAGTAATGAGTAACAATATTTTGCTCCCTGATTCTTACTTATATTCGTTAGTGTTTCAATTAACAAACCCATAGCATTTTTTCTATGTGGTTTCTTTCTATATTTTTTATTTGATACCATAAACTCAAGAAGATATACGTTTGAGTTGGTCATATAAATAAAACCTGCACACACCGGTATCTCCCCGTCTAAAATCATCATACCACCCTTGCCATTGTCCGGCAGAAAATCTTTAGGAGGAGGTGTCCAACCCCAATCCTTCCACCAATCTACTAATATGGTGTCATAATCTTCTGAATTTAATGGTCGTATGTCGAATATCATTAAACACAAAGATACTAAATTTATGGAAAAGATTTCATTGCTTCGGATTCAACTGCAAATAGTTCTACTTTTGATGTGTTGCTATTCGTTAAACTGAAAACACTATAGTGTCCAAGAATTCCGTGAGACTCTGATACTGCATTTTTAATGTATAATGTGTATGTAGAATTACTTGGGAATGGAAAAGTTGTTGGTGCAGGAGTAACTGAAGGAATAAAAGTGTTTCCGTCTGTGTTTATAACAACTTGATTTATACCTGCAGGAAGGTTTTGGTTTATAGCAGTAACCTGACCTGCCAACTGTGGATTTGGAGTAGAATGATATAACATATCTCCAACGCTAATTACGTTACCTATAAATAAAGATGTTGGAAAATCTACTGTAGTTACACTACCAACCACAGTTATAAGTGATGTTGAACCTAAACCATTTAGAGAACGTAAAGCATACTCACTTAGTTGAGCAGGAACTGACCCACTATTTCTTATGAACGCATAAAAAGAACCTTCTTTTTCTTCATAATAACTTCCAAGTATAAAACCTGAATCTTGTTGGTCACTAATTAATGTTGTTCCCCAAGAGTCATCTCCCTCTAAATTAATTGTTTTAAAAAGTTTATTTTGTAATGGCTCATCATTAAATACTGATTGCAGTTCAGAAGGATAGTTAACATTATAGTATCGGTTTCTAATAGAATTGGTATTGTGTCGATATAAATTTCCACCACTAAAAGAATAAAAATAATTATTCATTCCAACCATATACTCAGGATTGTAAGAGTAAAAAGATGGAAATCCTTGAACTCCTGAATCGTAAGATAAAGTGTAACTATCTGTTTTTGTAACTGTATTTGCCATATTCTATTTTATTAAGGTGTTTGTGGGCAATGAGTTGAGTCATCACAAGCACGAGTTATACCTGAGTATTGAATCGCATTTGTATCTCCTCCTGACCCTGTTGATGTAATAGTTCCACAACTTACACTGCTTTGAACTACACCACCAATTATTTTATTAAACTGTAGTACATCTCCAACACCGGGACCACCACCGAATCTCTCATTAAATGTCCACTGATTACTATCAAGACAATCAGTAACTGTAATTGTCTTACAAGAGTCTTGAACTGAAGTAACTATACCTGATGTCAATTGATAAGTAAATCCTGTTCCGTGTAAATACCATCCATCAGCAGGAAAGGTAACTCCATTTTGGTCATTGAATACATAATCATTTACTGTTGGTATACCAACTGCTCCTGTTGTAGGAACGGGTTGATGATAGTATTGTGTAAGAACTGAAGTAGCAGGACGATTACCTTGATTACAAGCAGCAGTAGAATCAGAGTCTGCATTAACTGCACCTAAAAACTGAGTTAATGGAGTTGGACAATTTAAAGCCATACCCCAACCTGTGCTACCACAAGGACCAATTATCTTTATTTGCATTGTTGCAGGACTAGGGTTTGGTTTTGGAATTACCATAACACAATTAATCGGAGCACTTGAGGTCAACGCATTTTGCTGACTTGTTATAACAACTGTTTCATTTGTGCCTGAACCTACAAAACTTGTTCCATTATAATTACTTACAGGTAAATTATAAGTACCCTCTATATTACCCGGATTACCTCCATTACAATTCCCTTGGCTTCCTTGAGAACCAACGTATGTTGGAACTTGTGGTGTTGTAGATTGTAAAAGTCCAAATGATGTTGAACTTGTTTTATTATAAACAACACTATCGTATTGAACTTGAATACCATCAGGTATAGATTGTGGATTAAACGATATCACTATTGCACCTACGTCTGCATTAGTTCCACCCACATCAATATCCATATAGAATACTCCTTGACCTCCTCCTGCACTAATTGTAGAATTACAAGGAGTTGCACAAGTTGCACAAGCTTGTTGAGGTAGTAAGTAACAAGAATTGTTTGCCACAACAAGTTCTCTAGAAATTATTCCATCTGAATAAAATCCTGCTGCTGCACAAGTAGTCAACCCTTGGTCGTCAAAGATTGCAGTTGAGTTACTTAATGTTGTTCCGTCTATATAAAAATTTGCCATTTATTTAATTTTAAGTTGCACAACCACAACACGATGATGTAGCATCTGCACCGTAGCATAAGTCAATTAATGTTGGTTTTCTGTAGTCATAAATTATATACAGATAATCATCTGTTATAACTGATGGCATTAAGAATGTTCCTGAATAATAGTTTGGTGCTAAAGAAGAATTTGTAGTTAATCCTGTAGAGGCTGCAATTAATGCTGCCACTGAAGCAGGAGTATTTACATACTCTGTCGCACTCTTTAAAAATCTAAACTTATTTGAATTAGGTTCAAAAACTGCAGTATCATTTTGTAGTTTTCTAAACGCTAAAGTCATATTAGAGCCTGTAGTTGGTATAGGTCCTTGACCTTGATTACCTAAAGTGGATTGATAAAAAGAAACCACTACACTTCCTGAGCCTTGTGCAAAAGATACACCCGTAGAGTTTAAAGGAGAAACAAAAGTTCCATCTATAAATCTATGTTCATTGTGTATTTCTAAACCTTGTTCGTTAGCACTTGACACACACACCTCAACAATAGTAATCTTTTTTGCATTAGGACAACTAACAGTAAGCAAGAATGTTGAACTACTAGAAGAAGTAATTAGTAATTCTAATTCATCTTGATTAATACTATTTTTAGAAACCACTAAACTACCTGATACAGTTTGATTATTAGCACTTGTTGTCTGACCATTGTAAGTTGCATCAACATCAAAAGAACCTGTTGGTCCTTTACCTGACACTGCCCAACTAATAGTTACCGGTCCTACTGAGTCTCCTACATCAAAACATTCATCAAATGGTTCTCCTGATACAACAGTTATCTCTTGCTGAACTCCACAGGATACACAAGATTTTGGTATCGGAAGCAGTTGTTGATTACCTGCTAATACAAACTCATTCATATATGGGTCAAATCCACCTAGCTTTTGTTTTTCAAATTGTATATTAAACAAGTCTCTAAACCAAGGTCTCATCCCTAATTCAGATATGTTTTGTAACGAATCATTTTGATAACTTGTACCACTTAATTGTAACACAACTCCTCTTTTAGCATCAGTAAAAAACTTATCCGGTCCGTACTGAGCAAAGCTTTCAGGGTTATGACTAATACCGTATTCTTCTATTCTAGCTATCTGTGTTCCTAAAACTTCAGGAACATTTGTTAATAGGTTACCTGCACCTGCATCTGAAAGTAAATTCTTGCCTTGTAACACATAAGATATTTTATCTTCTTGTAATGTTAGAATATCAGTTTCTCTTCCAAACAATTTTTGTATAGGACCAAAAGATTCTTCAAGTAGTTTGAAATTTAATAAACCTGCATTGAATTCGTTAAGCTTATTTATGTTTGACTCATCGCCAAATATACCACTGTATGTTATATCTGCAAATCTTCTAACTCTTTCGTAATCTTGATTCTGTGTCGATGTAACCCTACTTCCCGGTTTAAAATCTAATCCTAATAGACTATCTCTAATCTTATAACTTTCTGCTCCGTTTCCAAAAGCAAAGCAATTGTAAAAACCTGAACTAGCAATAGCACCTTGACCTGTACTAAAAATTTGATTTTGAATATCAGCTAAATGTGTACCTGCAGTTAATGCAGTGCTTACAATTGTAACATTAGCCGGATTAGAAGGTACTGTAGCAGGACTAATACTTGCTGAACCACATCTACCATTAACGGTAAGTGTCGTGTCAGGTTGTACAATAACTGTTTCAGGGAAACCATCTAAGTCTATGTAGTTAAAAGCTATAGCTGCAGGCTCAGTTGAACCTACGGATAAAACAAATTGACAAGTGTTATTACCACTAGCAATTTTATAAGTTTCTGCTCCCTCATACCAAATATCCGGTGAAGCATCTAATGGCTCCGATTCAAATATAAGAGTGTTTTCTGCTCTAAATACAGTAATACAAATTCTAGCAGATGACCTACCATTCTTTCTCCATTTAGAACTTTCACAAGCACGAGTACCTCTAGCACAAAACTTTAATGCATTTGTAGTTGTATCTCTAAAGAATGCATAATGATTAGTTCCTAATGATTGAGGTAAGTTATTAGGGTTAGTTAAAAGTGTGTTGTCGTATGAGTTTTCAATATCACCACCTGTTCCACCTACAAGTGAAACACCTTGGCTTAATACTGCCTGTACATTGTCTCCATCAAACCACTCTTTAAAATTATCATAGTCTTGAGATGCAGTTAAAGTTTTTTCTAATATGTATTCTCTTTTTTCACAATTACCATCTCCACCTCTGTATCCGTTTCTGTTAAATCTAAATGTAAAAGTAATTCTAGAACCTCCCGGTACAGTGTAATCAACGTGAGTGTAGCTAGGGTTGTTTGCATCTGTGCCTGAGATATTTACAGGGTATGTTACTAACGGATAATTATCTGAACCTTTTGCAGTTGTTTGTTTACAACCAAAATCTATAATAGCGTTCTCTGTAGTTTCTACTGCAAAGTTATTAGCTTTTATTTTCATATATGTTCCTGAAGGAACAGGTATGTTTTCATCAGGGTCAGCTTCCGATGGTATCTCTATAAAATCTTTATTTTTAGCATCTTTATCTAAAACAGTAGCATAAACACAATTTCTTGTGGGACCATTTGTATCTGCTTTAACTATAAATCTTTGACCCTCTGTAACTTTTTGAGAGTTTTCTGCTTCTAGTAAAAAATAAGTTTCATTAGAGTTTGGGTCTGTAAAAAATATATTACTATAAATAGTTTCGTAGGTCTCTTTATCCGGCTTTAATGCAAACTTATAAGAAGTAGCAAATGAAGGAGCAATTTGAGTAGTTGGTATATTTACATTTATTGTATTCTTTGTAGCTGAGTCTTCACAAGAAAAATGAAAAGTATTAAACTCACTAACTAAAGCAGGAGTTGTTCTGTTGAACTCATCCATATATAGTATACCAATCTCATAACTTCTATTACTATGTAGACTAGAACCATTACCTGATTTTTGATATTCTAAATCATTTGATAAAATAGAAAAGTATTCAGTATAGGTTTGTGTTGGTGTTGTAACATCATCTACATATTGTATTGCAGGAAATTGGAAACCAATCTCTGTTGATGCAGGTGAAGTCGTTATATTAATTGCTTGTTCTATAGCACTTATTCCACTCTGATATTTTTGAATAGATAAACTAGCATCTGAAATAGTACTAACAAAAAGAGAGTTATATTGGTCAGTTAAAGTAGTTCCTTGTGTAGAGTTAGCCATAGGCTCAATGTTTCCACCCGGAAGACTTGTTCCTATTGCTGCTAGAAATTCATCGCTTGAAGCCATTTCATATACACTAGTATATGATTGAGTTAATAACCAACCTAATGTTACAGTTAAAGGAGGTAAGTTTTCTGTAGTTGGTGATGGTGTTGCACCTGCCCAACTGTCGTGTTGAAATGTAAATTGAAAAGTAATAAGTGCACCTTCAACTAAATCTAATCCGTTTAAGTTAAAACTACATATAGCATCTCCAATAGTTTGACTTCCTTGAATGGTATAATTACCACTAGCTAAAGTACCGTCTACTGAGTCCGGGTCAAATGTCTCTTTGTTTCCTGACAAGCTATAATCAAATCTTACAGGATTTCCATTAAAGTCTATCATATCATATCCTTCGACATAATTTCCAAACATTAATCTATTACCCATAATTGTTTGTGCTTGTGACAATCTTGGTACATTATCAAACAACCTTAGTATTTCCGATGCAGGTAAAATTGTAAAAATCTTACTGCTAGAAAAAGTATATGTTACAAGTTGATTGTCTACATATCCATTATCTAACTTTGTTAGTTTTTCAATAATTTTTATAGTAGGACTATTAGCATCTTTAAATAGTAAATCAATACCTGTAACTAAAGGTCCTCCTGTGTTAAAAGTTATTTCAGCAGTGTTAAAGAGATTAGTCATCCCTTCATTTAAAAAACTATCTCCTGAAAATTGAAAGTTGTTTGGTAAGAATGCAGGAGTAGTAAATTGTGATGTTGCTGAATACTCGTCATCATCATATTTATATCTATATCCAAAACATAAAAACCTTTCTTCTAAGTAGTTTTCTTGTCCACCTGTTCTAACTAAGTTTATAGTTGGTGCTGCAGCAGGAGGTCGTTTAATAACCATTATGTCATCAAAAGCAAACCCATCTACTAAAGGAGTTCCTGCAGGGTCCTCATAGTTTTTTGTTACATTAATCTTTCTAGGAGGGTTTATATTATCCGTAAAGAATAACATATTTTCAATTTTATTTACTCCTGTTATAAGAAATTTTTCGTCAAAGTTTAAAGTAGTATTTATCCCTCCTCCATCATTTACGCTTTCAACGTGATACTGAACAATGGTGTTATTGGTGTTATATGAAACTATTAAATCAAGTTTTCCTGTAGGACTACTTGTAAAGTTTTTATCGTGAATAAACCAATAGATGGTTTCTAATGCTCCATCTTCAAAAACACCTAAACATCTAGCTTCAGCAGAAAGATTTTCTCCTTCAAACTGAATGGTAGTTAGTTGTGTGTTTCCTAATGAATTTTCTATGACCCCTATTTCTGATGACTCAGTAGAACCCATACGAACATTAGTGGCATCAACGTATTGACCATTTGGAACAAGTCGTTCATCAACCATCTTGTTCATTTTACCTGCAGTAAAATTTCTTGTTAGATTTGCCATATTACTTTAACCACTTATCTCGACCCCTTAAGTTTTGTAAAAGTCTTCCGGGATGTATGTTACTAATTCTAATTTTTGCGTTTCTCAATAATGCTGACTTACGCTTTCTTGCTCTTGTAACTACATATTCTTGTACTTGTAGTTTAGAACCTAATATTGCATACTCTATTGCTGCATAAATAAAATCTTCAAATAATTTATTTACAGTAACTAAACTATCGTTACCATTCATCATACCATCTGACACATATTCTAACACACACAACTCATCAGCCATCCCTGAACTAAAATTAATAACTCCTCCTTTAGGGTCAATTTTAAATGTAGGATTAGCATTTGCAGTTTCAGTATTAAGACCAAACCTCGCACCTATCCCATATTCAAAATACCAATTACCATCAATGTTCCAACCCATATTTCCATTCTGACTTGAGTTAGCATTTAAGTATATTGATTGCTTTGTACCATCTAATCTATCTCTATCAATGGTTGAATGTTGTGGCTTTAAAGCATTACCGTCAATGTCAAATAGAATTCTACAGTCATTGTCCTGTAAGTACGCACCTGACCAATTAGTTTGAATGTTCTCACTTAATGGTTTTAGTAATCCATTTTGATATAAAGATACTCTCACCCAATTCACATAATCAGATGGTAAAACATATCTCAAAGAATCACATACACTAAGTTCTAATATTTTGATTTCTTTAAATGCATCATAGTTTAATTCTTGTATTGCTCTTTTTGCGTGAAACAAAATCTTAAACCTTTCCTCATTGTTTACAAGACTATGATTGCCTTGATACATAAGTAGAAAATTGTTTACTATATCTTCTAAAGAAACGTATTGATATGAACCCCAATTAGCATCTTCAGGAACTAGTCCTCCATTTTCATAATATTGATAATCTGTTATATATGCCATAATTATTTTTCTTCTTGATTATTTGCTTGCTCCTCACTTGCTGCGAACTGAACGGCTTCTATTTCTCTAATAGACATACCTGCATATTGAAGAATTTTATTAATCAAATTAACTTCATCATCATTTGGTAATTCAAAATCCTGATAGTCCGATGCTGATTGGTCAAAAGCAGGTTCTCCATTAGTTAGTGTTACAAATGTCCATTTAGGTACATAAGGAAATCTAATGTATTGGCAAACCACTTGACCAACATTATTTATAGTATCAGGGAATAACTCCCCTTGTAATCCGTTTTGTATATAAGCAGGGTATGTAAGATTTGGTGCAGTAAGTATTGAGTTGTTCAACATAGTAATTTTAGTATGTGTAACTTTTTCTGCTTCTTTTACATCTCTAGCTGAATATATAATGTAAGATTTACCAATAGAATTCCATACACTTGCTCCTGAAGTTACTCTAACTATTAGTTGTGTTGCACTTAAAATCTGTGTAATTTGAGTGTTGTAAGTAACTCCTCCTGTTACCGTAGATGCTATATCTCCTACTTGTACTCCTGCAGCAATAAAGTCTGCCGTACTATCAAAAACACCTACACCACCACCATTTGTTGCAGTGGTAGTCCCCTGTATTAGTATTTTGTTGTAAACTAAGTTTTTGTTTATTAAATAATAATCATCATTAGTTGTTGTCAACGAGGGTAAAAAATACTCATTATAACCCCCATTATTTAACAAGGGTACTTGTCTAGAAAATGTATCAATAACCTCTTCTAGTCCTTTTGTAATATCAGCGTACCCCGTACCGGATGCACGAGCATTTTCCTTATTAATTTGATAGTTGTACGAATAAAAATAATTCTCAAATAAATCTAACTGTGCTTGTTTTGCAAATAAGTTAAAGTCTGATGGGGATATATATCCGTAATTATTTTTGTTCAGGACGGACATTACCGTCTGTCTTACTGAATTTATCATCTGTTCACTTTTCTACAAAGATAAACAAAATAAAAAGACCTCTTCAAAAATGAAGAGGTCTCTAAATAATCTAAAAGATTAAGACTTAAGCTGAAGCTAAAGGTGCAACAGTAATGTCTGTAACTGCTTGCCCTTTTGGAAGCTGAACCGGGTGAACTACTTTCATCCAATTAGTTTGTGCTGCTAAAACTAAAGCAGCGTTAATTGCTTTCTCCATAGCAACAGTAAATCCTGTTCCTACAATTGTGTAAACTACACTAGCATCTGCTGAGTGTAATTTAATAGAAGTTTCTGCAACTACTCCAACAGTTAAACCACCGTTGATAGCTAACATAGCCGGCTCAAAGTCTTCGACTTTAAAAGTTAAATACTTGTTCATAATAATATATTTAAAAAATTAGTAAAAAACACCTATCCTCGTGATAGATGACTAAGCCACAAATATACGATATTAATTTAATAGAGATTCCAAGTGTTTTAGTACCTCAATGCCATCATCACTTCTCATATAAGAGGTAACTAAATCCATACCATCTTTTCCAAATGGAACATTTAATAGTTTAGATTTATTGGTCTTGGTATTAAACCATACTTCTTTTTGACTTTTTCTAAAAGACAACAAACCTTCATCAAAGAATCTTTGAACAGTTCCTTGTAATTTTAAATCAGGGTCTTTAAGGATGTCTAAGAACTCTGCAGGATAATTTCTAGCATATACTAATACATCTCTTTTAAGTTCAGCACTAGAAGTCCTAGAGGTATCTGTGTTGAATAATACTCTACAGATGTTTTCTAGCATATCAATAGATAGATTTCTAGCTTCACTTAAAGCATCAGCTTCAACCATTAGGTCTTGTACTTGTTCTTCAGCATCTTTAGCCTTGTCAATCTCAATAAACTTTTTACCGTTTAAAGGGTGATAGTGTAAAAATTCTTGCAATACTTGGTCTGTTTTTGGAACATATAAAAATCCATCTTCAAAAATTACCGGAGTAAGTAAAACATTTTTGTCTTGCTCATCTACAAATGGACTTTTTTGATTACTTGAATATCTAAGTTCTCTGTTGATACCGTTGGTATCATCAAACCATAATAAAGGGAATCTTTGTGAGTGTCTTATTGGCAGCATAAAAGAAAGTGGTGCTGCTTCTTTGGTTAGTTTGTAACTCTTGTCTACAAACGCATTGGTCTTGTTTTTTTTCATTATAATAAAATTAGATTAAAATTAAAGTTTAAATAAAAAAGGGAGTGTCTTTGAAGACACTCCCTTAGTATTGCCTTCTTAGTTCTTAAATAAGAAGAAGTTGTTAGCACCTAAAGTACATACTGCTCTTTCAGATAAGAAGTTTACCTCCATAGCATCTAAGCTAGAAGTTTTTGCTCCACCTGCTGAACCTGTAATCCAAGTCTTGTAACGTCTGTCTTCAGTTTCTGAAGCTCTATATCTAACGTGCAAGAATGGTCTCTTAGCGTTCTTCCCTAAGATTTGGTCATATACAGAAGTAGAACCTGCAGGAACTAAAAGTCCACTTACTTTTCCACTACCTGCAACATTTGAAAGACCACCTCTCATTGTTGGGTCGTTTAGGTATTTCCAATCAGACTTGTAGAAATCATAACCTCTACGGAATCCTGTGAAACCTAAGTTTAGAGCCATTTCTTTCTCATTGTCAAATAGACCATAAGAAACTCCACCTGCTGCATTAGAAGATTGTTGAGATAACATATCATCAATGTCGAAAGAGAAATCTCTATCTACAAATACTACATTCTCTTCAATTGCTCCTTGCTTGTCAAGTCTAGAAATAATAGAATCCCACTCTGCTAAAGTAACAGGGTTTCCTCCACCATATACATTTCCTCTTTCCTCAACAACGTAGAAGATACCATCTGAACCTTTGTTACCACCGTCAGCAAAATCTGCTTGTGCAACCACACCACCATTGGCTTCAGCCGGTACTGCTTCAATCATTGCAGTCTCAAGATAATCGTCAAAACGTAATCTTGTTTCGTGCTCAGACTTTAAATACCATAGGTATCCATTTGCTCCATTTTCAGTTGTAACCTCAACCCATCCAATCTGTGCCATATCAGAACCTGATACTGCATACTTATCTTTTAAGATAATTGGAGAATTTTCGAAGATGAAATCATCAGCTTCTAGAGAGTTAGCCATTCCTACAGTTCCTTTAGCAAATTCAGAACCGTAAATAAATACAGTGAATTTGTTACCTGCTGATGCCACCGGCATACCTGAAGCAGGATAGAAAGCTACTTTGAAAGTTCTGTTAGCATAGTCCACTACAGTTACAAGTCCTTTTACTGAACCTCCACCTGCGTTGTCGCTAATCATTACAGTTTGACCTGTTCTAATTGCAATTGAACCTGTTGCTGCGTTTACGAATGCAGGATTCAATGCATCTAGTACAGTGAATGTTGCATCGTTGTCGCCTGCTGCTGCTGCTCCTGCAGTCAAGTCAACATATTTAGTATGCAATCTTCCTTGTTCTGCCCATTTAATAAGGTCAGAGTTAGATGGCATTTCTGCTCCTACCATTCTTAAGAATGAAGAAATAGTTCTGTTTCCATAACGCTCAAATTCCTTTTCATAAGTATCAGGAAGATACTGATTCAAGAAATCAAAATTAGTTATGTAGTTTGATTCCAACGGCACTCTTTGTGCACTTGGTTGTAAATCAAAACCGGGTACGTTTGATACGCTCATAATTTTAAATTTTTTAGTTTAACATTTATTTATTTTCTACTACTTCGAATCTTTAAACCTCGACCTGAGTCAGGGGATAAAGACTTGATTTGCATTCCTGATTTAGTGTTCCCAACTTCAGGAGCAGAGCGAGTCGTCATATTTATATTTTTTAACTTCTTCATCTGCTCATCTGCTGCTTGACTTTTACCTTGCTCATAAAAGAACTTGGCAAATTTATCAGGGTGCATCGCCATCGCTAGTGACCTGTGATATCCTTTTGCATCTTCCATTACACCATCTGCATCTAGAAATTTCTTTATAAAATTACTAGGGTCTAGTTGGTTCTTTTTCAATTCATCAGAATCTCCCGGTGAAAAATAAACTTTGTTGTCATCTATATTGAACTCAAAACCTTTGAACTCACTGAATACATTGTTAGTTTTTTCTGTGAACACCTCGCCCTTACGGACATTTTGTTCATTAACTGTCTTCGCTTCTGCTACATATTGCTTATAGCGTTGGTATTCTTCTGATTCACTTTCAGATGCAGCTTCCCTTCTTGACTCAAGAGGTACACTATATTGCTCTTTTTGATTCTCAAAATAATCCTTTGCTTTCGCAATAGTTTTTTTCTTTGCTAATTTGATTTTTCTAATAGCTTTCTCATCATCAACATCTTCGTCAAATGAATAGTCTTCCATTAAATCTTGAATATCATCTGCATCTAAACCTTTTTCAGTCGCAGATAAATACTCTCTTAGCAAATCGTCTGAATCCATTTCATTGTAATCCTTTTGAAGTTTTACAAAGTCTTCGAATCCTCGACCTGTTTCTTTTTTAAATTTTAGATACTTAGATACATCTTCAGGAAGAGGTTCTCTCTCTCTCTGTTTTTGTAAATCGTCAAGAGAATTAATCTCCTCACCATATCTATTACCTATATATTTTAGAACGTCTTCCTCTTTTAACTCTGAGGATTCAGTTTTAATTTCTTCGTCAACTATAGGAGTTTCCTCTTTTAGTTCTTTCGGTTCATTATTAGACTCCTGAACCATTGGAGTTGTTTCTTGGTCAAGTTTTTCCTCGTGCTTATTGAGTAACTCTTGTTCCACTTCTTGTACAGATTTCTCCTCACCGGATACATCTAGTGCCTTTACTTTAATTTCCATATTATATTAGATTTAATTTTTATACAAAGTTACACAAAATTTATTAATGATTTAGACACTACCTAGGGTTAAACTCTGCTAAGTCAAAGCCATCTAAACTATCTTCATTAGATTCAAAATTAATTGGTGGAAGATTATTTCTTCTTTGATTAATCATTTTAGATTGCTCTGAGTTTGCTTGACTTATTCTAGAAGCCTTTGCATCTTCTCTTGATGTCTCTCTACTCTGTAAAGCCTCGGCATCCATCTCTCTTAGTTGCATATTCAAATCAAATTCTTGTTGCATCAAACCTGACTTTAACTCAGCTTCTGCTTTTAATTTTTCAATTTCAAAAGCAATGTCTGCCTGTCTGTATTGCATTTTAGCCTGAACCTCCATCTGAACTTTTTGTTGATTGGCTTGAATTGCCATCTCTTGAGCCTTAAGTTGTTGTTGAGCCTGCATAGCTTGTTGTTGCATTGCCATCTTTTCTTCTCTTTCTTGCTTAGAAGTTCTTTTTAATTTTAATAATTGATTAGCAAGTTTTAAGTTTTTAATCTCTCTTACATCAATTGCATCTTCTAAATTTATATCACCTTTAGATAAAGCCATTTGAATATTAGCTTCCAACATCGCTTTTTGTTCTTCATCAGGAGACATTTCTATAAAGATTCCAAAATCATATATGTATAAGTCAGATATATCTCCAAGTATGGAAACATTGTACTTACCTATTTGATTTATAAACTCTTCTTTAAAGTCTGAATATTGTAAAATATCTGCAACTCTATATGTTATAGCTTCTGCAAGAGATTTATATAAGTAAATAGAACCATCCAATATGTGTCTAGTTGCAACATTAGAATTAAGTGCTGCCAACTTCTGCAAACCAACCAATGAATTTGGGTCAGGCGAACTACCATCTCTTGCTTCGTTTAATCCCGTTACAACTCTAATTTGGTTTAGATAATGATTATAATTAGCTAATAACATCTGAGTCTTGGAATTACCTGAAGAAGATTGCAATTCTTTAATTGGAACTTTTCCTTGATTGTAATCACCTTCTTGAGTATAGCTTCTACCAATAACAGAACCTGTTTGAAAATATAATCTCAAAGCATCTTCGGGATTATAAGCATTCCCTGTACCTAAATCAACTTCATTTAAACCATCTGCATCAATAAATACACCATCAGGCACAACTCTAGAAATTACTTGTTGTAATTTTAAGTGAGTTATCTGACATAAATCTGCAAAAGGAATCATTCGTCTTACTAAAGATTCTATGCTACCTTTATACATTCTTGGTGCAACTGCAAAATAATTAGGAATAGCGTGTTGCGTAGCAGATTGTGGTCTAACCATATTCTCCATCAGTTTCCACTGTAAAAGAATATTAGTTCCCATAACCATAACTCCTTCATACCACACATCAATAGTTTTAGAAACTTTTTCGTAATTACCTTCTTCTTGCATTTCTATCGGAGGATTGAAATCATCATCCTTCTCAATCATACTTACATTACCATTATCTTTTACTTTTCTTTTATAAACTACTTGTTTCGTAGTTTTATAATTAAAGTACATTACAGTGGCAGTGTCTCTATAAAAAATATCGTTTTCGTAAGCTTGTGCAGTTTCATAGTAATTATACCAAGATTGAGAATACTTAGATATCTCATCCATATCTTCATTACTAAGACTAGGGTCAATCTTTTTTAACTCAATTATTGGTAAAGTTTTAATTTCTCCCCAATAAAAACAATCTTTAAAATGTGGGTCTTCTGTATAGCTATATATAATATTAGCAGGGTTAACATAAGTAACTTGTACTCCTGCTCCTTCTAAAAACTCGTGTTTAACACAAGAGATTCCACAAACAGTCAAATCATAGTCTAACTGTTTTCTAATATCATCATATTTGTTAGAAGCAAAAATTGTATTAATAGCTTCTTCTTCTGCAATCTCTATTGCAGGTTTATAATTAAGTTGCATATACAACTTAAGTTCATCATCAGATTCGGGAAGTTCGTCAGGATTTGCAGTAAAGGGATTTGCTCCTGTCTTTTGTTGTATAGTTTCAAGTAATGGTTTTGCAACCATTTGTCCTTCTATCATTTGCTGATACTTACTTCTCTTAGATTGCGATAAAGCATCTTGAGAATAAGCAGTAGCAACAAACTCTCTACTCTGCATTCCGTTAACAACAATGTCAACAAACTTAGGTAGTATTGGAACAGGAGTCCAATCTAAGTTTAGATAAGATAAGTCTCCGTCAATTGCTAATTCGTTTTTGTATTTTCCTACAGATTGTTCTCCTCTTGCATATAATCGGAGTCTGTGGAAGTCTCTAAATTGATTATAATACCTGCAACTGTTTCCGTCTCTTTTGAACCACTCATACTGTATTGCTTGACCAATTTGTAAACCAAATTCGTCTGTTGCTTTTTTACTGTCTGATACAAATTGACTAGGAAATCCTGCAGATGATATATTAATGTCTATTTTCTTCATCTAATAATTTCGCTTATACTTCCCTTGTTACTATACCTTGCAAAGTTAATCTTTATTTTTGAAAGTTTTTTCTCCGGTAAATATAGGTGTTTTTGTGTAGCCATTATCGCTAAACCGGAGGATATACTTGCATCGAACTTAGTTCTATTTGTAATATCGAACCTTGCCCAATCTTCTAAAGTTCTTCCAAAAACCATATCACCCATTTCGAGTTCATCTTTCAATCCTATATTCTCTTCTATGTAAGATTCTATCGCAGAAGCGTGTGCTTGTTTTACTGCTTCACTAGAGTTGGGAATACCTCCTAGTTCTTTTTCTGTTTTTGATAGTTTAGTATAAGACTTATCAGGTCTGTTCATACAATAGTGTCTATATCCCCTATTTTTAAAATGATATAATAATCTTGGTTTATTATTCTCAATTAAGATTGGCATTCCGTAAAATACGCAAGCCATTAAAACATCTTCAAAAAATATCTCTGCAGTCTGTGGTCTTGCTATATATTCTAGAAAAAATTCATTCGATGGAGCATCATCCATATTAAACATAGTTTTTCCGTGCAGTGCTCCATTAGAACCACCCCCACCAACTACACCTGAAATGTCATAACTATCACATCCAAAAGCACCTATGTGTTCGTTGCCCGGAAACTTCAAACCTCTCTTATCAATTACTTTGTTTTGTAAGGCTTTACTAGGTGTCCAAGACACCATAAATCTTCCTCTAGTATTAGGACTAAAAATAACTTTGGTATCTTGTATTCCGTTTTTCCAACTCAAAGAACCACGAGTAACGTGATGCTCCATAATTAAAGAATCGTTATAATCTATTTGCTGATATATTCTAGTTAAATTAAATAAAGATTGTTTACTTTCATCTCTAAATGCGTGTGACTCTGTTCTAGGAAATTGTCTGTAATATTCATTTAAAGCATCAGGGTCATTTTTTAAAGAGTCAACTTCGTTTTGCCAATAGTCAATTGCACCGGTATAAATCATTTCATTGTCTATACCCAAGACTTCTTGCTTTGGAGTATTTAATACAGGCATTCCATACCTATCAATAAATCCTTCCATATTTAATTCCATAGGAATAAAAAGTGAATATAACCCACTTTTAGTTTGACCATTTGCATTTCGTGATAACACATCTGAATCATTATATAATTTTTTAAAATTCTCTCCACCTTTATCTAAAGCATTAGAGGTTGAACCCATCATACATCTGTCTCTTATACACATCTGACGCTGCCGACGATATGCAGTGTGTAGA